>Ga0123335_1000209_pt1 | contig 94075 bp, 97 predicted proteins | sample BiotimSIPDNA_2_FD_89707 | JGI IMG/M metagenome (GOLD analysis project Ga0123335, IMG submission 89707) | Anaerobic biogas reactor microbial communites from Washington, USA - Biogas_R2 time_0 SIP DNA | ecosystem: Engineered > Bioreactor > Anaerobic > Unclassified | place: Washington, USA... | reverse complement strand
TCCAGGGCGGCCGTCAGGGCGGCCTTTATGGCCGCGGAGAAATCCATGGAGCTTCCCACGATGAGGATGTCCTCATTGGTTATCCCGGTCTCCTTGCGTATGGAGTAAGCCAGATCCGGGGATTCCTTGTCAAGGTCCCAGTCGGGGGGTATCATCAGGCGCCCCTCGCGTATGACGAGGGTGGTGCAGCCCTCGGCGCCGGCCTTGATGCCGGCGTCGCGCTGCTCCATGCCGTTGACGATCTTCCCCGCCGCGCCGGAGACCAGGACCCCCTGCTGATAGGTGCCCACCGCGGAGCCCCCTATGTTCACGTCGACCGGCCTTATGGGGATCTTCTCCAGGAAGGCCTTGCCGCGGGCTGTTATGGTTATCCCGGTCTGCTTGATGAGGATGTAATCGTGGTCGCGCAGGAACTCCAGTATCCTGCGCATGCTGCCCTCTCCGACTCCTACGGACTCGGCGAGCTTCTTGCGGCCCATCCTCCTGCCGTCGGACAGGAGGTGGAGCGACCAGTAAACGTCCGAATCCGTGAACCTGAACATAGGTCCGTATTGGGGTACATCTATTATCTTCATGCCTCAGAACGTCCTGACCTTTCCAGACACGATAAGTTCTGTTACCTTATCAATGTTATCAAGCCAGTCGAACGTTATGGACTCTGCCTCGGACCTCCACTTGGCGACCTGGGCCTGGTCCTCCGAGATTATCTGGACGCTGGCGTTAAGAGGCTCCGAGACGGGCTTTCCTATCTGCGAGAGCAGCCTCACGTGTATCTCAGCATCGGGCCCGGTACTCTTTGCTATGTCGTTGGCTATGAGGTTGGACATGACGTTGTATATCTTTCCGATGTGGGTTATGGGGTTCTTCCCGGAGGTCGCCTCCATGGACATGGGACGGTACGGTGTTATCAGCCCGTTGCACCTGTTCCCCCTTCCGACGGAACCGTCGTCACCCATCTCCTGCGACATCCCCGTGCAGGTCAGATAGTACACCCCCCTGTCGTAGTCGTCGCCGGTGTTGACGTCCATCCTGAGCTTCACGTCCAGTCCGCTGGCGTCTATGATCTTCAGTGCGTTCTCCTCTGCCCGGGCGTGGAGCTCCTCGACTGCGGAGACGTATGCCCCCTTGTCGCCGATCTCCTTGTCCACCATGGCGCAGGCCACGGTCAGGGTTATCTCTTCGTCTATCCTGGATGCCATGACCTTGACGTCCTGGCCGGTGCCCTTCATCTCATTCTTGAGCTTCCCGTTGATGTACTCCTCGGTGCCCAGCACCAGCCTGTCGGTTATGGAGTACGGGGCGTAGCCTACTCCGAAGGAGGTGTCGTTGGCGTGAACCCCGGATGCCTTGTACACGCCCGTCAGGTCATCGGACCCCTGCCCTATCCTGGCGTCCAGGACAACCTCGGATTCGATGTCCAGGAATGGGAAGGTCCTCCTGAGGTAATCCCGTGCCGCCTTCAGCGCAACGGGTTTGCAGGGCAGCGACATGTAGTCCTTCTCCTCCCCTATGTGGGTGGTGGCACGGCCGACCAGCAGTATGTAGGACGGGTCTATTATGCAACCGCCGCCGAACCTGGGCGCGGCCTGACCCGCAGCAATCTGGGTCTCGTCGGTGTTGTGATGCAGTACGTGTCCGAACTCCTTCATGTACATCCTGCACAGGGCCTTGCTGACCTCCTCTGCGAGGGCGTCGGAGACGCTGTCGGGGTGACCGATCCCTTTCCTCTCCACGATCTCCACCTTCTTCGTGGGCAGAGGGCGGTCACGGATTCCTTCGACGCAGATGTTCTTCTTCTTACCGTCTATCTCGACTGTCATTTCAAACCCTTCTTAATATTGAGATAAAAGAGATGCGGCCCGCTATATGTTGGTCCTTAATAAATTGAACTGACATTAATATTCATATAAGAATAACGTCATACGACTCCATGAAGTTCCCTCCGGCGTCCGACATACGCAAGATACGGAAGTCCCTTGATATAACGCAGGCGGAGCTGGCCGGCGCCTCCGGGATAAGCCAGAGCACCATAGCCAAGATCGAGAGGGAGAAGATATCGGCCAGCTACAGCACGATTGTGAGGCTCTTCGAGACGCTGGAGGAGATGAGGCACGAGGACCAGAAGAACCTGACGGCCGCCGACGTGGCGTCCAAGGGGGTGGTGACGGTACAGGGAACGGACAAGGTCCACGTGGCATCGGATCTGATGCGCACCACCGGCTTCTCCCAGCTTCCGGTGCTCAGCGACGGCTTGCCGGTGGGCAGCATCTCCGAGAGAGGGATATTCGACCTTCTGAGGAAGGGGAGGACCATGGACGAGCTCGGGCAGATCCAGGTCAGCAAGGTGATGGACGAATCGTTCCCGGTGGTGACGGAGAACACCCCCATCTCCTCGGTGACCACGATGATGGGCAACTGCAACGCCGTGCTGGTGGCCAAGAAGGGCCGCATAGTCGGCATGATAACGAACTCGGACATGCTCAAACTGATCTGACACCCTTGGCGGAGACTGTGAACATGTCCAGGTCCCGGACGGCGCGGGTGCTGCCGAAGATCTGCTTGGCCTCCTCCTCGAGAACGGATGGGTCGTCGTAGCGGTTGCTTATGTGAGTCAGCATAAGGGCTTTGACCCCCGCGGCCCGGGCGGTCTCCGCCGCCTGCGCGGCGGTCGAGTGTCCGTGCATCGCCGCCAGCTCGGAATCGCAGGATGCGTACGTCGCCTCGTGTATAAGGACGTCCGCGCCCTCGGCCGCCTCCAGGAGGGTGTCGCAGGGGGCGGTGTCCCCGGAGTAGACCACGCGGAGCCCAGGACGGGAGGGGCCTATCACTTCCGCGGGGGAGACCCCTCTGACCGTCTCGCCGTTCAGGATCATCGTGAAGTCCGGGCCGGGCCTGAGCCCGAGCTCCTCCGCCCTGCGTTTGTCGAAGAGGCCTCTCCTGGATTCCTCCTCGTACACGAAACCGAGCGCCTCGACTCCGTGCTCCACCTCGAAGGCCGAGATCCTGTAACCTCCCATGTCGACGGAGTCGCCCCCGCACATGTCGGTCAGGCCCAGCTCGTAAGGTATCCCGCCCTCGCACGCATCCAGGAAGGAGGAGACCGCCGCCGAGAAGCCTGTAGGGCCGCATGCCAGGAGAGGATCCTTCCGCCCCATCAGCCCCATGGTCTGCAGCAGGCCGGGAAGACCCAGGATGTGGTCCCCGTGCATATGGCTTATGAATATGGCCCTTATCTTCATGAACGAGACAGGGGAGATCATCAGCTGGCGCTGGGATCCCTCGCCGCAGTCGAAAAGAACCATATCGGAACCCTCCCTGAGGGCTATGCAGGGGGGAGAACGGTCCCGGGAAGGCACGCTGGCACCCGTACCCAGGAACAGTATGTCCATGGATGCACCTTCAGTATATGGTGTCCAGCTTGCGGGCGGTCTTCGTCTCCTTCTTGAACTCTTTGTAGTGCTCCTTGCACAGGCGAACCTGGCGCACATCGCCGCTCTTGAGCTGCAGGGAGGATTGCGACACCTGCTTCCTGCTTAGGGACCTTTCGGAGACCCTGTCGCATCCCGACACGTCGCATACCCTGTCGTCCGCGTCGCGCTTAGCTGCTGATTCCATGTATCTGGGATAGTTGACGGATGATATATAGTTTGCAGAGGGCCCGCCCCCGTTGCCCCCTGGTATTCCAGTAAGGATTATACGAGCCGGCCCACATAGGGGTCCGATGACAAAGGTATCCCCTTCGATGCTCTCCGCGGACTTCTCAAGGCTTGGCGAGGAGGTCCGCCGCGTCGAATCCGCGGGGGCAGACTGGATCCATATAGACGTGATGGACGGGATGTTCGTCCCCAACATAACAATAGGCCCGGTGGTGATAGAATCCATACGCCCCCTGACGGGCCTCCCCTTCGACGTCCATCTGATGATCGAGGACCCCTTGCGCTACTTGGACTCATTCGCCGAGGCCGGAGCCGACATTCTGACTGTGCACGCGGAGGCCGGCGGGGATGTGAGGGGGGCGATGGACCGCATACACGAACTCGGCCTGAAGGCCGGGATCTCCCTGAACCCCGACACCCCGGTCGACGTCCTGGAGCCCTTCCTGCCCCTGGCCGATCTCGTGCTGGTTATGACGGTTCAGCCGGGGTTCGGCGGGCAGGCCTTCCGGGAGAGCGGAATACCCAAGATAGCCTGGCTTTCCCGCTGGGCGGAAACCAGCGGCCAGGATCTGGATATATCCGTGGACGGCGGGATAAACCGCGATACCGGCAGAAGGTGCGCCGAGGCCGGAGCCACCGTGCTGGCCGCGGGCTCCTCCCTGTTCAGGCTCCAGGATATGACCTCCGAGATAGCGCTTTGGAAGACCTTCGGGGCCAGGAAAGGTTAATTAAACCGTTGGAGGTTGTAGCTTTATGAATTTCAAGATTCCGGGGGACAGGTCCAAGTTCAGCCTATACCTTATGCTCGTGCTCCTGGCGGCGGCCGTGGCGCTGATGGTTGTCGGGGCGAATGTGATACTGCCCGTGGCTCTCATAGCTTTGGACGTGGTCATCTTCATCTTCGGATACGTACTGTACGACGAGGCGCTGGAAGAGTGAGGGTGATGTGCCTTGGGCGTGAATCTCTCGGGACTCGTGGAGCCCCGGAACGTCGAGCTGTCGGAACTCCGGGGAAGGACGGTAGCGGTTGACGCGTACAACACGATATACCAGTTCCTATCCATAATCAGACAGCCGGACGGCACCCCTCTCAAGGATTCTAGGGGAAGGGTCACATCCCATCTTTCAGGGCTGCTGTACAGGACGGCCAATCTGATAGAGGCCGGTGTGGAGCCGACCTATGTTTTCGACGGCAGGCCCCACGCTCTGAAGTACGATACCATTGAGGGCAGGAAGGCCCGCAGGGAGAAGGCGGAGAGGGAATGGGAGGAGGCCGTGGAGGAGGGGGACCTCGAAAAGGCGTTCTCCAAGGCCCAGCAGACCTCCCGCATGACCTCGGACGTACTGGCTTCCTCCAAGGGACTCCTCCGGGCCCTGGGCGTGCCCACGGTTGACGCCCCGGGGGACGGGGAGGCCCAGGGTGCTTACATGTGCTCAAGGGGCGATGTCTGGGCCGCTGCATCCCAGGATTACGATTCTCTCCTGTTCGGCGCCCCGACCCTCGTGCGCAACGTGACCGTCACCGGCCGCAGGAAGGTCCCGGGGAAGAACGTCTACAGGGATGTGGGCATCGAGGTCATAGACTCCGCCGAGTCCCTGGCCGCCCTGGGGATAACCCGGGAGCAGCTGGTGGACGTGTGCATACTCATGGGCACCGACTTCAACCCCGGCATACCCGGGATCGGACCGAAGAAGGGCCTGAAGCTTATAAAGGAGCACGGGAGCCTAGAGAGGGCCCTGGAGCGCATGGGCTCCGAGATCGAGGAGGCGGAGGAGGTAAGGGACATCTTCCTCCACGGGGAGTACTGCGACGGTTACGACCTGCGGCCCGGATGCGTGGACAGGGATGCGGTGCTGGGGATTATGACCGACCACGACTTCTCGCCCGACCGCGTGTCCTCCGCCCTGGAGAGGATGGAGTCCTCCAGGAAGGCCGAGGCGGCCCGTAGGCGGCAGAAGTCTCTTGACTGCTGGTTCTGAGGCGGCCCGCCAAAATATATAACAGGGCGCAACGTACCCCGTGCAGGTGCCGGGCAAGATATACCTGGCATAGAAGGATTAGCGATGATAAAGCAGGTCCGCGCCAACTATGATGCGCCAACTATCGAGAAGGAGATCCAGGAGTTCTGGGTTTCCGAACACGCCTACGAGAAGACCAAGGAGCTCAGGGCCGGAGGGGAGAGGTTCTCCTTCGTTGACGGTCCCCCGTACACCACTGGGGCGATCCATCTGGGCACCGCCATGAACAAGACAATCAAGGACATACTCATCCGCTACTGGAGGATGAGGGGCTTCAACGTCCGGGACCAGCCCGGCTTCGACATGCACGGCCTGCCCATCGAGGTCCAGGTGGAGAAGAAGATCGGCGTCCACTCCAAGAAGGAGATCGAGGAGATAGGCATAGACAAGTTCGTGGACACCTGCAAGAGGTTCGCACTGGAGCTGCATTCCAGCATGACGGAGCAGTTCAAGAGGCTGGGCGTCTGGATGGACTGGGAGAGGCCGTACAGGACCCTCGACCTGGATTTCATGGAATCGGCATGGTGGACTGTCTCGCGGGCCTACGAGAGGGGGCTGCTGGCGCCCGCCAGCAGGGTCGTCACCTGGTGTCCCAGATGCGAGACGGCTCTGGCCAACGCCGAGATAGAGTACGGAGACGAGACGGACCCCTCGGTCATGATCAGATTCCCCGTAAGGGGGGAAGAGGGCACATCCCTGCTCATATGGACCACCACGCCCTGGACCCTGCCCTCCAACATGGCCGTGGCCGTCCACCCTGACTTCGCATACGCCAAGGTCAGGATGTCCGGACCGAAAGGCTCGGAGACGGCGATATGCGCGGAATCCCAGATAGAGTACGTTATGGGAAAAGGAGGCTACGATTCCCACGAGGTCGTCTACGTGATGCACGGCAGGGAACTCGAGGGCATGGAGTATCTGCCGCCCTTCGAGATCGACGGGAGGTTCCTGGAGAGGGGCGAATGGACCTACAGGGTGGTGCTCGCGGATTACGTGGAGCAGGACAACACAGGTCTTGTGCACACCGCTCCGGGCTTCGGACCCGACGACTACGAGACCGGGAAGAGGTACGGCATGTCTCCGTTCTGCCCTGTGGGAGAGTCAGGAAGATTCACCGACGAATTCCCCCTTATGGCCGGCAGGAAGGTAAAGACCGTCAACGAGGACATAGTGAAGCACCTCGAGGATCGGGGCAGAGTCTACAGTTCGGAGAAGATAAAGCACAGCTACGGGCACTGCTGGAGATGCAAATCGCCCATAATATACAGAAACACCCGCCAGTGGTTCATAGATGTGCCCGCGGTGAAGGACAGGATGCTCAGCGAGGTCGACCGTGTCAGGTGGGCCCCCGAATGGGCCGGAGAGTCCAGGGAGAAGAACTGGGTCGAGGGCGCCAGGGAATGGTGCATCACCCGCCAGAGGTACTGGGGGATCCCCCTCCCCGTTTGGGAGTGCGGATGCGGAGAGGTCCGTGTGGTGGGCCAGTACCAGGAGCTTGAGGAAGGGGACGGTTACACCCCGGGCATGGACACCCATCGGCCCTGGATCGACGGGGTGACGTTTCCCTGCCCGAGATGCGGCGGCACCATGCACCGCATACCGGATGTCCTGGACGTGTGGTTCGACTCCGGCGTGGCGGCATGGGCCCAGTTCGGATACCCTGCCGAGTCGGAGGAGATGGAGAGATGGTGGCCGGCGGACTTCGTCGTGGAGGCCCATGACCAGACCCGCGGCTGGTTCTACACCCAGCTGGGAGCCGGGGTTGTGTCCTTCGACCGCGCCCCCTACGACGAGGTCATGATGCACGGCTGGGTGCTGGACCCCAAGGGACAGAAGATGTCCAAATCCAAAGGCAACGTCATAGAGCCCCTGGAGATAATGGAGGATCTCGGCGCCGACTCCCTGCGGCTGTACATGATGAAAGCCAACGCGCCCTGGGAGGACACGGCCTTCCAGAAGGAGGGGCCCAAGAACGCCAGGAAGACTCTGAACACCTATTGGAACGTGGTCAACTTCGCGTCCACCTACATGAACATCGACGGATACGATCCGGACGCCCACAGCTTCGCATCCATGAAGGGATACCTCAGGGAGGAGGACCTGTGGATGATATCCAGGACCGAACGTATGAAGAAGGAGGTCACCGAGGCTCTGGAGGCCAGGGAGCTCCACAAGGCGGTCAGGTCCCTGGACGGCTACATAATGGAGGACCTCTCCAGATGGTACGTAAAACTCATAAGGGACAGGACCTGGACGGAGGACGAGGATGCGGAGAAGGACAAGAACGCCTCCTACTTCTCGCTCCACTATGCCATAAAGAACGCCGCTCTTGCGCTGGCCCCGTTCTGCCCCCACATATCCGAGGAGGTCTACCTGCACATGGGAGGCGGCCTGCTGAGCGTCCACATGGAGGACTGGCCAGCTTACGACGAATCCCTCATGGATGAGGGTCTGGAGCACAGCATGAGCCTGATCCAGAAAATAGTGGAGATCGTCGCCGCCGAGAGGGCCAAGATGGGCAGCAAGCTCAGATGGCCTCTGCTTGCCGCCGCCGTGCGCGGCAAGGACGAGAGCACGAACATGTCCGTAGGTACGTTCGAGCACGTCCTGAAGCAGCAGGGCAACATAAAGAACGTAATGTACCTGGCACCCGGGGAGGGGCCCGAAGGGATGAGCGACTTCGTCTCCGTGGAGTTCGACGGGGGGACGGTTTTCATAGATTTCGGGGTCACCCCCGAGATAGAGGCAGAAGGATACGCCAGAGAGCTCATCCGCAGGATACAGCAGATGCGGAAGGACATGAAGCTCAACGTGGAGCAGTACATAAACTGCGAGGTCAAGGCGGAACCCCGCCTGGCGGAGCTGTTCGAAACCTGGAAGGAGCACATATCCAGCGAGGTCCGGGCGAGGTCCCTGGCATTCACGGACAGTCCCGGAGGAGACGAGGTCAGAACCTGGGATGTGACCGGGAAGGACATCGTCATAGGGATAAGCTCCCTGGACCTCTGAGGCCCGGGGGTCCGGGCCCCGGACCCCTTTCAATAACCTTGTTTCGAAGCCCTGCCGCTCTTCCCGATCAGGTCCAGGACGACCTTGGCCGTCCCGGGCACCTGGAAGACGTCTCCCAGGGCCTCCGGGTCTGCCCATTCGAACACCAGGTTCTCACTGTTGAGGACGGGTTCCGCCCCCTCTGCGGAGAAGATGAAGGGATGGACCTTCCATATCCTGTCATTCTCCCTCACCAGGATGGGTTCCGAGAAGGCCTCCGGCCCTCCGACGGATATCCCAGTCTCCTCCGCGATCTCCCTCCGGGCGGCCTCCTGGGCGGACTCTCCGGGCTCGATCTTTCCTGCGACCAGGGACCACCTGCCCGGGAAGGATGTTGCTGTGTCCGGACGTTTGAGCATGAGCACCCTGCCGGCGGACATCAGGGCGGAGGTGACGGACTCCACCATGTCCACCTCGGGCAGCTCCAGCGTGCCTGCGTCGCCGTCCACCACGGCCAGGTCGCCGTCTGATATCAGATCCACGTCGATGGAGTCCACCATCGGTATGTCCGATATTACGGCCCCTGTGGCCACTATGGTCTCGGCCGAACGGTTCACCACGGCCGCGGGGGCCTTCCCATGGACCTTGAGATCGTACATCGTGAACGAGCCCACTGTGCTGCCCTTACCGTGGGGGAACACCAGTATGCGGCCGGCCACGTTGCCCCTGCCGCCGCTCAGCTCCCCGGTGGAGCCGTTCACGCCACCGAGGAAGCTCAGGGGCTCATCCAGCTTCAGGACCTTTCCCTCCGCGCGGCCTCCCGATATGGAACGACCCGTCAGCATCACATTACCGCCCCCATCAGGGCCGCGATGTCCCTGCACATGACCTTCTGGCAGCATAGGGTCGGAAGGTAGTTGCCGGCCTTGGCGGAGTTGGTGCCGGTGTTCCGGAAGGCCCCCTCGATGGGCGCCACCACCATGCATGTGTCCGCCAGCACCGGACCGAAACCCTCCAGGACCGCGACATCCTCGGGGCAGCGATCCCTTATCTCGGCGGAGGTGCAGAACCATATCTCCACATCCTTCCTCTTCACCTTGCCCTTCAGGAAGGCCGCTATCTCGCGTATCTCCTTCTCGGTTAGGTGCGGACACCCCAGGGCTATCAGCTGCACGTCATCAGACGTGTTGAGCCTATCGTAGGCCGCACGGAGCTCCTCCTTGCCTATGCTTATCACATCGAGGCCCGATATGTCGTGGTTGCCGTGCTCGGGGGTAACGTCCTCCACGTGGAACATGGCCACGGAACCGGATGCGGCCATGGCCGCAGCCAGGGTCTTCGCCTCCTCCACCCCCGGGGTTATCCCCCTGAAGTAAGGTATCCCGCCGCCTATGGCCATGCCGACGGCCTGTCCCAGAAGCGAGTGCGAGAAAACGGACCCGTCTATATCGGCCTCGATCACCACGGTGGGGGCGCGGTTATCATCCAGATGGAGGCCGTAGTTGGCGGTCTTGCCCACTATGGCGGCGGCCAGCGCCCCGGGGCCCCCCTCGCGGTTGGTACGGGCGCCTATGTACGAATTGGCGAAAGACAGGGCGGAGGACTCCGCCCATGCTATATGGTCGCCCAGGGAGGGCATGTTACCCCCGACGTAAGGGGTGCAGGAGCAGGTCGTCCGGACCCCCATGCTGCCGTACAGCTCTATTATCCTCAGCTGCTTGGATGCGAAATCCGGACCTATGTGCATCTCCTTCCAGCGATTCCTGTCCATGCCCACTGGATTCAGGGTGGACATCACGGACACCTTGGCCCCTCCGGCCGCCATGTCCTCGAGGTATTTCAGACCCCCGTCGCCTATCGTCTTGTAGGAGGCCCCGGACAGATGTGCCGAGGTTATGTCTATGAGGCTGTCCGCCCCGTATATCTTGCCGAGGGCCACGACCAGCTCCATGGCCTTCTGCGCCCCGGCGCCCTTCTCGCCGTCTAGGACGGACTCCTCTTCCCTGGTGAGATGCATGCCCTGGCGTATGCCATGTTCGCATATAGTCTTTTGACCGGTCGGGGACGGTTGCGCGGGGCGCACCGGCGACACGGTTTAAAACATGGTCAAAGGGTTTGGGCGGGGTCAGGGACCCCGAAAGAAGACCGGGATCCGTTCAGTCCGTCATGACGTGAATGGCTCCTCCGCCTATCAATGACCCTGCGGTGAGTACCGCTGCCGCAACACATGCGAATCCTATATCCAGGGTCTGACCCGCGAAAACTGCCTCTCCTGCCACTTTTATTATGAACAGGGTTAGTAAGAACACTATTATGGCCATGATGATGAATACCACCAAGGAAATAAGTGTCGCCACGAGGGTCTTTCCCATATCTGCTGCTCCCATTGTTTTTCACCTCCCTTCCAGCGATGCCAACTAACCGTCAGCCTGTGTCGATTTAAGTATCATGATATAAAACTATGCATAAGGATATATAAATCAAACCCGGAAAGAAGTGGACGGATGACGAAGTCGTCTTATAATCGCGTACACTGAAGGTGATAACGGAGCGGGCCCGTCGGGATTCGAACCCGAGTCAAAGGCTCCGGAGGCCTCTATTCTATCCAAGCTAGACCACGAGCCCTTTTTTGCAAGGTTTGGAAGGGAAGGTGTTTGGCCGGGCGATGAACTCCGGCGATCCTGAGGGCCCCCTTTGAGAGGGTGGGAGCCGAATGAAGAATTCCTTCCTTACTCTTTCTTCGCGAACTCGGTGTATCCGCACTTGCCGCAGGACACCCTGTCCTTGTGGGTCGCCATGAACACGCCGGGTCCGCATTTGGGGCAGACCGGCTTCGTCCTTACGAGCTTGCCGCCCTCGGTCTTGTAGGCATCCTTCTTGGAGGATGCGCCTTTGCTGCTCTTCTTAGCTGCTGCTTTTGCTGCCATCGTTATCACTCCGCGGGCTTCTCGGCGGGCTCCGGCTTGGGCGCCTCGATGCCGTTCCTCTTGAGAAGGTACTCCCTCTCGTGCTGAAGGGCGGCCTCCTTGGTCTCGTAGACCTTGGCGTATCCCTTGGTTATGCCCCTGCCGTAGATGGTGTCCAGGTTGTTGACCACGATCTGGTCCCTCTTGGACTTCATCTGCTTGGCGATCTCTTCCCCGACCGCGTTCCTTCCGGGAGTCGACTCCCCTGTGTGGTCTATGGTGAAGTACACCTCGACCCTCTTCAGGAGGGGGTTCTCCCTCTTCTCCGTTATCTCCATCTTCATTCCAACTCCTCCATCATTTCATAGAGTTCTTCTGCTCTTCTGCGGATGGTGCCGTCCGTGGTGACCAGCATCATCCCTTTGCCCGGCCACCCGTATATGATGTTGGCGCCGTCCGGGGCCTGCAGGATGCAAGGCAGCATGGCCAGATCCTCCTCCCCTTCGACGCGTATCACCCGCGTGCCTCCGGTCAAGGCGTTTCCCACGGCCTCGAACATCTCGCCGGTGATCATGCCGGCGGGATTCCGGACGACGACCTCCTCCCAGCCCTCGTCCTCGACGAGACGGGCGAAGTCCGTCATCTCGCGCCTTTCCGTCATGCCATCGTAGATGGCCAGCTCCGGCGCGATACCGTGCCTTCTCACGGTGAGCGACACCACGTCGCCCACGGTGATAAGTGGTTTGTCATGATTCTTAAGGTTTTCCAGTTCGTGCTCTGCGAGCTCGCGTCCGAAGGCCTCCTTGAACTCCTCCCTTCTGTCCTCGGGAAGGGCCCTGTCGGCTGCGTTCATCGGATCAGCGTACCCTCAGCGCGAACCTGCCGTTGGAGGATATCCCCATCCTCTTGGCGATATCCGATTTCTCATGGTCGACCACGATGAGGTAGCCCTGCCACTCCCTGGATGTCTGGCCGCCGCAGCGGGGACAGGTCGCCTCCTCGGATATGAAGCTGCACTGCTTGCAGGCCTTCTGCACAGGTCCAGCCATCAGGCCTCACTCCTCTTGGCGCGGTCCTCTTCGAGCCACTCCATCTTGCCGAGTCCGGGCTGACGCATCGTCAGGCCTATCTTGCTGTCCTGGGGGTTCTTCTCGTTGAGATCCACACTGACCACCCTGGCCCTCACTACGTCCCCGATCCCCAGCCACCTTCCGGTGTCCTTGCCCACGAGCCTCTGGTTCTCCACGTCTATGTCGACGCGGTCGTCCATGACCTGGCTGATATGCAGGAGGCCGTCCAGGGGTCCGAATCTGACGAAGGCTCCGAACTTGAGGATCTCGACCACCACCCCTTGCACTATCTCGTTGTCCTTGGGTTTGAACACGAGCTGTTCGTACTTCACCGTCTGGTAGACCGCGCCGTCGCCGTGGACTATGCGTCCGGGGCCGACGGGCTGAACGTTCTTGATGAGGACTGTGAGGGTCTTGTCCTCGCCCAGTCTCCCCTCGTAGGTCTCCCAGGTAAGAGCGTCGATGACGGTGTCTATGTCCTCGTCGAGCTCTGCGGGAGGGATACGGACTATCCTCTCAGCCTGTGTCAACATGTACATGGTGGATCCTCTCGGTTTTAGGATTATAACTACCTTATATAAATTGGTTCGTGCGCGTCCAGTCGAGCAGCGCGGACCAAAAAGGAGAGAAAGGTGAGCGGGGCACCGCCCCGCTCTTTGTGGCACTTCGTCAGACGACGACGAAGAGGACTGCGGTAACCAGACATATGGTGGACAGCAGCTTCACCAGGACATGTATCGAAGGTCCGGCGGTGTCCTTGAAGGGATCCCCGATGGTGTCTCCGACGACGGCCGCGGCATGGGCGGGCGAGCCCTTGCCGCCGTGGTTGCCCTCCTCGATGTACTTCTTGGCGTTGTCCCATGCCCCTCCTCCGTTGTTGAGGAAGTTCGCCATCAGGACGCCCACGATCGTGCCGACCATTATGAGCGCGCCGACGGCCGCTGGGGCCACGTCGGGGAACACGAACCTGTATATCAGGCCGAAGACCACCGGCACCAGTATCGGCAGGAGCGCCGGGGCCACCATGGCTCTGAGGGCTCCGCGGGTGGCGATGTCGACGCATTCCTTGTAGTCGGGATCCTCGGTGCCCTTCATTATGCCGGGCCTCTCCCTGAACTGCCTGCGGACCTCCTCGATCATCTCGCCGGCGGCTGTTCCGACGGCGCGGATCGCCAGGGACGCGAAGAAGAACACCAGCACGGCCCCGACCAGTCCTCCAACGAAGATCAGGGGGTTGCCTATGTTGATGTTGAAAACGGCCTCGAGAGTCTCGCCCTTTATCTCGGCGACGATCTCGAAGTAGGCAGCGAACAGCAGGAAGGCGGCGAGGGCCGCGGATGCCATGGCGTATCCCTTGGTGAGGGCCTTGGTTGTGTTACCGACGGCGTCCAGCTTGTCGGTCCTGTCCCTAACGTCCTTGGGCTGGTCGGACATCTCCGCTATCCCGCCGGCATTGTCGGTTATGGGGCCGAAGGTGTCCTCGGCCAGTATGAAAGCAGAGGATCCGAGCATGGCTATTGTCGCCACGGCGGTTCCGTACAGTCCGAACACGAACTGCTGGGATGCGTCAGGCGCGGCGTAGTAGCCGAGAATGTACGTCGCGATTATGGACACGACTATGCATATGACGGGGAGGACCGTGGACTCGAGGCCGAGGGATATCCCGGATATGACGTTGGTCGCCGCTCCGGTCTCGGACGACTTGGCCAGGTCCTTGACGGGCTTGTGGTCACCCGTGTAGTACTGGGTTATGTACACTATGGCGAGGCCCAGGACTATGCCCACGACCCCGCAGAAGAAGAAGTTCAGCCACGCGGAAGTCTCCGGCGAGAGCAGCCAGTATGTCGATATCGCCAGGAAGACCAGCACGAGTACTATGGTCACGTAGTATCCGCGGTTGAGGGCTTTGACCACATCCTCTCCATCGTCCTTTATGCGAACGACGAGGATCCCCACGAGGGAGGCGACGAGACCCAGCGCCATGAGCACCAGGGGGAGGAACACCCAGTTCGCGGAAAGCCCGACGGCTATCACCGCGCTTCCTATGACCATGGATGATATTATCTCCGCGGCGGTGGACTCGAATATGTCCGCTCCGCGTCCCGCGCAGTCGCCCACGTTGTCCCCGACGAGGTCGGCGATGACGGCGGGGTTCCGGGGGTCGTCCTCGGGTATACCCGCTTCGACCTTTCCCACCAGGTCCGCTCCTACATCGGCGGCCTTCGTGTATATCCCGCCGCCCAGCTGGGCGAACAGGGCCGCGAAGGATGCACCGAAGGCGTATCCCACGACTGCGTGCAGGGTCGAGGTCATGTCCTGACCCCCTACCAGGAAGTAGTAAGCGTAGAAGACGGCGAAGAGGCCCACCAGGCTCAGGGCGGAGACCGCGATCCCCGAGACCGCCCCTGCGCGGAACGAGCATTTGAATGCTTCCTGCAGGGATTTGCGGGCGGCGCTGGCGGTCCTGATGTTGGCGTTGACCGATACCTTCATCCCGATGTAGCCGGAAAGTATGGAGAAGCCCGCGCCTATCAGGAACGCTATGGCCACGGGCACGCCCAGGTACTTCTCGAACCCGGGGACCAGGCCGGCGATGGCCAGTATCACGGCCAGCACGATGCTTATGATTCCGATCGTCTTGTACTGGCGGGCAAGGTATGCCATGGCCCCGGTCTCGATCGCATCGGATATCTTCTGCATATCAGGAGTGCCTTTGTCCCTGGACCAGACATCCCTGAGGAAGTAGACACCGAAGATCAGCGCGATGATCGCTGAGACCGGGATCAGGAACAACAGACTTTGCATGCTGAAAATGTCTATCATTTTGTTTAACCCCTATGTGTTGGTTCCCGATACCTGATACTTGTATATAATTGTTAGACCGCGAGCGAGGGTATCGAGAAGGCCTGGAGGCGGGGGTCGCGCTATCGGTGCAGGCCGCCCGTCATGCGTAGGGAGACGAGCGGGGAAGGCATGGACTGGCCATCTCCGGGTCCTCGGCGAGGGCACTGCGGTCCCCGGCGGAGAGCAGCACGGGCCTCCCGTCCGCCCGCAGGTACCCTGTGCCCAGGGTCTCGACGGGATTCAGCACCTCCCTGCCGAGGACCGCCCCTGCGCAACGGGCCCCCAGATCGCATGCCAGCACCAATACCAGCTCCGGTCCGCCCTCGGAGGCCGCGGAGGCTCTCGCGGCCACCTTCCCCTCCAGGCAGGATGCGGAGGTCGACAGCACCCCGGTTACGCGTATTCCGTCCGCCCGCAGCCTCTCGGCAAGCCTCCCGGCCGCCTCCTGACCCCCTATACCGTTGCAGAGCCTTGCGCACGTGTTGCAGGTCCAGACGAGCACGCTCCTTCCGTCGATGCCGCCGACGAGGTCCGCGTAATCCCTGTCCCGGATCATGATCATCATGCCCACGGCCAGGGTAGACATCTATTTAGGCATGTCCGTTATACTCCCGCTGACCTGAATGACGGCCGACGACATCATTGCCCTGTTACTGGTCTATTCGCTGATAGGGGCGACGCTGGCGACCTACATTATCCTCGAGAGGAGAGGTTCGGGACTGGACACCCGGAAGGTCGTCCACATAATGATAGGCAACTTCGTTTTCGTCTGGTGGATGTTCTCCGAGAGCTGGATCATGCTCGTGTTCTTCGTCCTGCCCTTCGGGGCGCTGGTGCTGGCCGCGGCGATCGCGGCCGGCAGGGGCAAAGGGGGCATGGTAGGGGACATGTCCCTGAAGGGGCATAGGCTGGGGCTCTTCTTCTACGTCATCAGCATCGGCGTACTGGCATCCCTTTTCCCGGATCACCTGGCAGCCGCATCGGTGGGCATCGTGGCAATGACCTACGGAGACGGCTTCGGCAGCATAATCGGAAAGGCGTTCGGAAAGCGCAGGATGCTGAACGGCAAGACCCTCGAGGGCTCCCTCGGGGTATTCGCCGCCACTGCGGTCATGACGCTTGTGGTCGTGGGCTTCTACTGCCTTCTCGCATCCTGGAATCTCTACGCCCCGATGTACGGCGCCGCCCCGGTGTGGATGCTGGCCCCGGCGGCCGGCGTGTGCGCGGCGGTCCTGGAAGCGGTCACACCCGGTGACTATGACAACCTCACCATACCCATAGTCACGGCGGCCCTGATGTTCCTGTTGGGGTTGTGAGCATGACCTGGTACGTCGTGGACGGCATGGACGGCTCCGGAAAGAGCACCGCCGCAGAGTACATGACCGGGGAGCTGACCCGCCGGGGCCGCAGAGTCCTCCTCATAAACCATCCCAACAAAGGGACCCGTTCCGGCAGGCTTTCGGACAGATTCCTGCACATGAGGGGCAGACCGGCAACGGCCTTCGCCGCATTCTTCTTCCTGCTTGATGTCCTGGGCTCCCTGAGAAGGATGAGGAGGGAGGGCCCGGAATACGATGACATCGTGATGGTCAGGTACCTTCTGTCCGTGGCCTATCTCCCAGACCTCCTGTACTCCCGTTTCTACAAGTTCGCGGAGAAGCTGCTCCCGGTTCCGGACGCCAGTATCTACGTGGACGTCCCGGGGGGCCTCGCCATGGACAGGATAGAGGAGAGGGGGGACGAGCTGGAGATCTTCGAGACCGCGGAGAAGCTGGAGAGGACCCGCGGGAAGATGCGTTCCCTGACCGGTGGCTGGATGGTCCTGGACAACTCCGGATCCGAGGAGGAGACCCGTTCCCAGTTGGATCGCATGATGGCCGGGGGCCGTTGACCGGCCCTATGGAGCGGTTTGCGCAACCATTTTAAATATCCTGCATTGTAGGAAGCCCCATAGCTCAGAGATGAGGATATGGCAGATTACGTAGACATGGACAGACTCGTGCCCGTCAAGGACATCGCAGTGAAGAAAGGCATGACCGTCGACGAGATGCTGAGGGCAATGGGGGGCGCCGGAGGCTTCACCGCCCAGAAGCTTGCCGACGCGACCGACATCGCGGAGAAGATGGTAAGAGACAGAGGATGCGTCAGGTTCCTCTCTTTCCCCGCCTGCATAATGGCCACTGGAACCAGGGGGGTCATCGTGGATCTGGTCAGGAACGGCATGGTGGATCTCATCATAACGACCTGCGGAACCCTGGACCATGATCTCTCCAGGTCCTGGAAGTCCTACTATCACGGGGATTTCGTGATGGACGATGCCGCCCTCAGGGACGAGGGGGTGAGTCGCCTGGGCAACGTCCTGGTGCCGGACTCCTGCTACGGAGAGGTTCTGGAGGAGAAGCTCCTTCCCATGTTCGACGAGATATTCGCGGAGACCCAATCCCTGTCGACCCATGAGATCATAGACCAGGTGGGGTCCAGGATGGGGGACCATCCCGACAGCCTCCTCTGGCAGTGCCACAAGAACAACGTGCCGATATTCGTGCCCGGCATAACCGACGGATCCTTCGGATGCCAGCTCTGGATGTACTACCAGATGCATCGCAAGCTCAGGATAGACCTGTTCGCGGACGAGCAGAGGCTGAGCGAGATAACCAACGCCGCGGAGCGCACAGGTGCCCTGATGATAGGCGGAGGGATATCCAAGCACCATGTGATATGGTGGAACCAGTTCCGCGACGGGCTCGATTACGCAGTGTACCTGACCACCGCCGAGGAGTACGACGGCTCCCTCTCGGGCGCCCGCCTGAGGGAGGCTGTCTCCTGGGGCAAGGTAAGGGCCGACGCCAAGAAGATGACCGTTGAGGGCGACGCCACGATAACCCTGCCTCTGATATACGCTGGTCTGGCGGACCGCATCCTGTGAGGCGGGAACATGAGGAAAATCGCCGTGCTATCGGGAGACGGGGTGGGGCCCGAGGTGATAGATGCGTCTATGAGGGTCCTGAATGCCACGGCGGACGGTCTGGAGTTCGTACATGCGGACATCGGCATGTCCGCATACTCCAAGCACGAGCAGTACCTCCCCTCGGAGACCCTCGACGCGATCAACGAGTGCGAGGCCATACTGATGGGCACAATCATCGACAAGAGGGATGACCGGCTCTACCGCAGCCCCAACCTCGCACTCAAGAAGCAGCTCGGTCTTTTCGCCAACATAAGGCCCTTCGCACCCCTCTGCGACGACATAGGATTCAAAGGTATCGACACCATAATGGTGAGGGAGAACTCCGAGGGCATGTACACCATGGCCGAGATCGAGGACCTCGACGGGGTCACCCTCGAGAGGAGGGTGAGCATAAAAGGGTGCCGGCGCATCTGCAGGATGGCCCTCAAAATGGCTTCGCTCAAAGGCAGGAAGAAGATAACCTGCGCCCACAAGGCCAACGTGTTCACCGCATCTGACGGCCTCTTCAAGGATATCTTCTATGAGGAGATGACGGGCTCCCCTTACGCCATAAACGACGTGCGGGCCGACAAGCTGGCCGCCGAGTACATCCTGACACCCGGGGAGATAGACCTGGTGGTGACGCTGAACCTCTACGGGGACATAATATCCGAGGAGGTCTCCGCCCTGGTGGGAGGCACGTATCTGACCCCGTCGGGCAACCTGGGGGACGACATGGGGCTTTTCGAGCCGATGCATTCCGCCCAGCCGGACCTGGCGGGACAGGACAGAGTCAATCCCACGTCATCCATACTCTCGGCGGCCATGATGCTGGACTTCCTGGGCATGAAATCCCGGGGGGACATCATACGGAGGAGCGTCCGCGAGGCCTACGCGAAGATGGAGAGGACCGCGGACGTGGGCGGCAGCATGGGCACCAGGGATTTCGCCGAGAGGGTCGCCAAGTACTGCGAGGCGGCACCCGACCGGGATTTATAAACGGCCCAACAGTTCGCTTACGGTCCCGATGAGATCGTCGACTCCGAGTGCGCGCCAGTCCTCGGTCCCGAATGTCCCGCTCAGGACACCTATGAATCCCGCCCCGGAATCCCTGGCGGTGAAATAATCGAATTTGTGGTCCCCCAGGAACAGGATCTCGTCTGCGGACACCCCCAGTTTGGAAGCCAGGTTTTTGAGTGCCATCGGAGAAGGTTTCGCCTGCTCCTCAGGATAATCGTCCCTTGCCACTACGGCATCTATGTTGGGCAGCATCCCGCACTTTCCGAGGATGTACAGGCAATATTCCCTGCATCCGCGGGTGACCACTCCGGTCCTGTATCCTCCATCCTTCAGAATCACGAGCAGCTCCTCCGCACCCGGGTAGGGGCGGGCCTCGTCGGCATTCTCCATCTCGATATCCCTGGCTCTTTTGGATATACGCTCCTGTATATCGAAGATCTCCTTGCCTCTCCCGTTGAGCCTGAGCCATTCTAATCCGCTATCCAGATTGAACTTGGAACCTTCACTGCGGTCGATCGCTTCCACTGGCACCCCCATCTCGATCATCTCGTCGAAGACTAGATTGGCAAGGCCCGCATAGTCCACTTCGGAGTCCATCAGGGTTCCGTCCATGTCGAAGGCTACTGCTTTGTATCTGGAATCCAATGCCATGGTGCCGTGAAGGCCATCTCATCTATTAAGTTTGATTGGATGAAGTAATCTGGGCGAGGAATCGTCCCAGATGGATATCGTGTTAACGTAAACGGAGTCAGGTGAGGGTAGTAGCCCCCCTTCTGTTTCAGGCGGCATTCAACTAACGCACCCTACCCGCCGGTCATCGGGCACTCATCCCGGCTGTATGGGCTTGCTCCGATGAGGAGTCGCCGTTTCACCAAATCCTCGGGAATGTCACCGTCAGCGGATCATCCTATGGCCGAGTCTGTGTCGTTTCTGGGCCCTTGCCCGGGCTCTCGCCCGGCCGGATTTCCCGGCTCATCTGCCCTGTGGAGGAGGGAACTTCCTCAGCTGGACAAAGTCCTACCGTCGGCCGCCCTCCCTCTCCTGACACATTCCCAACCGACTAGCCCTTATTAATCTTTGTCGTGTTCCGTTTACAGGTTCCCCGGGGCATGGTCACGGCAGGGTCGGGATAAATACCATGCGGCCTCGTCACCCAGATACCTGCGTAAACTGGACCTTTGCACAAAGCTTATTAACTGAATCCCTATTGGGAACCCAAGTGCAGGGGTAGTCAAGCATGGCCAACGACGCTAGGTTGAGGGCCTAGTCCTTAGTGGTCCGCGCGTTCAAATCGCGTCCCCTGCACCATTTCTGCGTTATCTCTCCTCGAAAACAACGTCTCGCTGTGCAAAATGCTGAATCGCTCCCTGCCTTGCCCGAAGACACCGGAGATGCTGCCGAGTCAGCAGCAGGGCGGACATCCCGAAGGACATGGCGATTCGATCGAGGGGGAACCGCTACGATCATCATGAACGTTCCTGCCCCCCGGATACCGCCCCAGTCAAGCCATCACGAGCCCCGAGACCGGGTGAATGACCGCACCCCTGCAGTATCCTTCGCCCGGAACCACTATGTCTTATACCCGCGGCCGCCATCGGATGGGATGCAGCGCCGCGTGTCGGCATCGCCTTCGACAGGGATTGTTTATCACGTCCCTGCCGCGGCCATCATCACTGGCCCATTCCTGCGATCCCCCTGATTTATGCATATGTCTGTTGTCATCATACTATCATTCATGATAGGGATGTTTCCAGGGAGAATGCTGCATCCAGCATGTCGACCAGGAAGATTCTCTACGCGTATAAGCGTCGGACACGTTCGTTTAAAACTACGAAAGTCGATGATTTCTTCATGAAAGACGTATTCGTTGTGTTCGAATCGAGGGAGAGTCGCGAGAAGTATTCCCAAAATGCGAAGAGGTTCGATGATTCCGTCGAGGCTCTTTCCAAGATCGGCATAAAAGTGGACCGTGTGATGTGCGTGTCCCCGTCCGATGTCGGGGGAGGAGCCGAGGCGGAGGAGCTCGTGAGCCAGAAGGGTCTGGGGATACTCCCGGTCGCGGAATACGACGGAGTGGTGGTTTCCGAGGGAGAATATCCATCCGACCAGGTTCTGGCGGATTGGCTGGACGTGCCCGACGGGGTGCTCAGCGCCAACAAGCAGATGCCCCCCTCCATAAACGACATGGAGCCGCCCTGCACATGCGGCCTCAATCAGCAGACTTGCGCCAGGAAGAACGACCAGTGAAGTCCGGGCGAAGATCGGGCAGGGCCGAGGCCCGCCCAGGATGTCGGGTGACCTTGCGCATGCGCCCCGGAACGGCTTGTACCGAGGTCGCCCGATCTTCCGAAACAACCCCTATTCGGTCTTTTTATTCGAGTCTCAGCTCCCGATTCTCAGCGAGTCGAAGCTGAATACCTTCTCAGGACAGTCGTTCTCACAGCGCCTGCATGCGGTCCCTGCACACAGGTCGGACCTCACGTGGGCTACGATTCCGTCGCCTTCCTCGGACAGCATCAGAGCCGTCTCCGGACACCTGTCCCGGCATATCCCGCAGTAGGTGCAACCGTCGATCTGCCCCGTCAGCAGCACGCCGGGGGCCTCCATTATCGTGACCCCGCGATCCTCGTCGATGTCAGGCAGGTCCCTGATGACCATCCTCTCAACCTCCGCCTTACTGGGCTCCAGGGGTATTGGGGGTATGCCGGAGATGTCCAGCATATTGTTGTACTCGCTCATGGGCATGCCGTAGCACCAGTAAGACAACTCCACTGAGTATATGTTCTTGAAATCCTCCGAGGTGGCGAACATGCAATGTTTGGCGAGCAGCTTCTCAGCGAACGTCCGCAGTTCCTCCAGGGTTGTCTCTCCCAGCACCAGCCTGCGTGCTAGCACTATCGAGGTGTTCCCGAACTGTATTATCCTCTCCGCGCCGGGAGTCACCATGCCTATGGACTTTGCCTTGTTGGCGTCCACGTAGAGACCCGAGGCGCCCGACATGTAAGCCGTCTTGACGTCATCCACCCACACGCCCGCCTCCAACATGAGGGTCAGGAAACCTGTCCTCAGCGCCCCGATGGCCTTACCGGCCTCGTCCACGTCCCTGCGTGATATCTTTATACCGTCCTGAAGGTGTATCATGCCGTCAGGGGTATCGATCCCCATTGTCCCGACCACGCCGTCATCTATCCCGCAGGAAAGCGCTGCGACGACCCCTGTTCCCGTTATGCCCCGGGCTTTCCCGTGCATTTCCCCCTTCCCTATGATGTCCCCCGTTCTCGGATCGACGGTATCGCCGGCTCTGGGTGCCAGGGTGGGATCCAAAACATGGCAGACCCACCCTTCACCGTCTGGATCGACGTCGGACAAAGCGCCGGTCGATGCGAGCATCCCCCTTTCTATCTGCTGTCCTTCTAGAGCAGGCCCGGCCGCGGCGGACCCGGTGAACACCTCCCCGTCCTTCACAAGGGCCATCTCCGCATTGGTTCCGTAGTCGACGACAATGGCCGTCTCGTTCTTGTCCAGCACCCCTGTGACGAGAAGCATCGCTATGGCATCGGCACCTATCTCGTGGGTCACGGCGGGAGGTATGATTACTTTGGCGTTCGGAACGGAGAACAATCCCAGCTCCATGGCTTCCAGGACATTTCCGCTCCTGTCGGGAGAGACCACGCCCAGATCCCTGAGCATGCTCTTCCCCGCATAGGCGAGATCCCTTATCTCTATGTTCTGGAAAAGGGACAGCTGGAACGGGTTCCCGCACACGGCCACGGTCTCAACTTTATCAAGGTCCACACCCAACATTCCGAACAGGTTGTTGACGGTTGCCAGGATCAGCCGGTTGCCGACATCTGCACCTGACCTGATTGCGAAGTTCACATGATCTATGACGTTCATCCCGGGTATCGGGTGCCTTGCGGTTATCGCCGTCGCGACGGTCTCCTTCGTATCCAGGTCCAGAGCCTGGCAGCGGAAGCCGCTTGTACCTATGTCCAATGCTATCCCGTATCTCATCTCGAATCCCTTCCGAGCACCGCTGAGGTCACGGCCATGACCGCCGTGCCTATGGCCAGCGGATCGTGGATCGCTCTGACCGTGACCGGGGCGTCGGCGGTGCTGAAGCGCTCGCCCGGCGTGGAGATTATGGCGTCTTCACGCACGAGGTCCGCAGGGACCTCTGCCGTGGACGCGTTGAATATCAATCTGGTCTCGGATATCGCCCGCTCCATATCTTGGCGCACCGTCACGAACCTGTGGAGCCCGCCCAGGGCCTCCGCCTTGGAGATGTCGATATCCGCCACCTGCACAAAGGCCCCCTTGGAGCCCATGAATTCGGCGGCGACCCTTCCGACCCTGCCGGCCCCCAGCAGCAGCACGGTCCTGCCCCCGAGAGAGCCTTCGGCGCATTCCAGCGCCTCCACGTACCCGCGGGCGGTGCAGTCCACGTTGTCAGAGTATGCCCCGGCGGATACGTTGTATGCGAGGAACCTCCTGTCGTCTGCCATGAATATCAGGTCGGATCCCGAGGAGACGGCCTCGGAGAAACCGTCCACGTCTGTGGCCGCGGTTACGAGGCTGTCCATTCCCAGATGTGATAGCACGGCGGATACGGAATCTGAGAACCCGGATATCGTGCCCTTTCCCGAGGTCACCGGGACGACTGCCGCGGAAATTCCCGCCAGCGCCGGTCTCGAACCTGCGGTGCGGAAGGCCAGGCCCCGCAGGTCCGTGCCTATAAGGTCTGACAGCCTGAGGTCGAGAGATTCCAGGGACCTGCGCACTTCGTTTACGTCCTCCTCTTTCAGACGGGGCATCACACCGCCTCCGGCCTCGGATCCATGCGTTCATCCAGTCCGCAGGTCTCCATGATCTCGGATACTATCAGCTCCCTCTTGGAATCGACCTCCGCTTCGGTCCTTCCGCGGGTTATCACCGTTGTGTACCAGTTCTCCTTCCCCGGCTCATAATCGGTTATCATCTCGTCGCACCCGAAGATTCCGGATACCACGCGGGGATTCCGGACATTGGAGAATTCCTTCTCGCCGCATGCCGATATCCTGTTGCCGTTGATCACGAAATGCTCGTACACCGAGGCCCCTCCGGAGCTCTCTGCCTCCAGCGACCTGCCGAGGGCGGATCCGACCAGCATATCCAGAAGGTTTATTCCGGTGGCGGCGTACACCGCCGCAGGGGTCTGGCTCGGTATGCGGGCATCTATCTCCAGGACCCTCAGTCCTTTGGGGGTCAGTATGGCTTCGACGTCCATCAGAGCCTGTAGCCGCATCGCCTTGGCGACCCTCCTCCCTATCTCTCTGAACGCCGCATCGTCCTCGGGGCCTAGAACGTCCGGGTTGCATCTTACCATCTTGCAATCGTATCCGCTGTCTAGCACCACCTCGGTGGTGACATACGATTCGACGCTCCTCCCGGTTCCGATGACCTCCAGGGAAACGCTCTTCCCGTGCACGAACTCCTGGATCACGGGAGTGTCATTCAGTCTGCCGACCGCCTCCAGACCCCTCCTGACATCCTCGTCGCTGTATACGACGCTGACACCCACGCTGCCGCTTTGGGACGAGGGCTTGACGACGGCGGGGAAACCGCATTCGGGCCAAGGCAGAGGCAGAGGCACACCCAGGCCCCCCATCATTCTGTTGGAGGCCTCCTTGGAGCAGGAGGTACGATAGGATTCCGTGTCGAAGAGCAGAGGCGTCCCTGTACGGTAGAGGATCCTCTCCAGCGCAAGTAGAAGATCCATGTTCTCACATGCGGGTATGACCGCATCGCATCTGCAGAGGATGTCCCTGGCCGCCTCGGGATCCTTCACAGGATCGACGACTGCCTTTTCGTCGGCCATCGAGAGGGCCGGTGCATCGGGGCGCCTGTCCATAACCACAGACGTCATGCCGGCGTGCTTGGCCAGATATGCGGCCTCCATCCCCTGGAGAGCCCCGCCCACGATGCCGAGCCTCATGCCTTCGGCCTCCTGGCCTCTATCATGCTCTTGTATTCGTTGTTGGTGGAGACTTTGCGGCCCATGCCGTCCAGCATCTCGATTATGTGTTGGACTGAACGGTGCCCGTTGTCTATGTCCAGATCGTGCTGGGCGACCCCGGCCAGGTTCAGATGCGGCGGGACTATCGAAGTTATGATGTTGGCACCCGCGTCTATCCTCGATGCCAGGCCGTCGGTGCCCTCGACATCCAGACTCGCCGGGATCAACCTGTCGGGGTAAGCCAGCCTCATCACGGCCATCGCCATCCTCTCGCTGAGCGAGTCGGTTGGTCTGCGGTCCTGCATGGGGGTGCCGCACTGCGGCACGAAGGTCATCGCCCTTATCTGCTGGCAGCCGAGCTCCCCCATCTCCAGGATGGAATCGGCACGGTCCTTGGCCGTATCCCCGATCCCTGTAAGCATTCCCTCTTCCGTAAGCAGCCCAGCGGAGCGTGCCCAGGCCTTCTGACTGAGCCTGAAGTCGTAATCCTGGTCCAATCTCATCCTCTGGAAGAGTTCGCGGTTGTGGGTCTCCTGATAGCAAGCGTACCAGTCCGCCCCTGCTTCCCTGATGCGGGGGAAGACCTCCGGCGGCAGGGCCCCCGGCGAGGCCATTATGGCCACATCCACGGCCTCGTTGACCGAGGATATCATGTCTATTAGGCCTGCGTATCCGTCCGCGTACATGACCGGGTCCTCGCCCATGGTAAGGTCCACGAGGTTGACCCCCGCATCCTCGAGGTCGCAGGACAGCGATACCACCTCCTCCCTGGTCTTCCTGTATCTGGGCAGGCCCGTGTTCGTCTGTCTGTAATAGCAGAAGGCGCAGCTGTTCCTGCAGTGGGTGGAGAAGTACACGAAACCGTATACCGATATCCTGTTCCCGAACATCCTGTCCCTGACCTCCTGGGCGGTCTCGAAGAGTCTTTCTATGTCTCTCCCGTCCTTCAGGGAGACCAGGGCTTCTATCTCGTTCCTATCCAGGCCCCTGCATTCGGAGGCTTTGGAGAGTATCCCCTCTGTGTCCTCGGAGGGCCTCACGGCCCTTGTGATGACATCGCGCGTCGTGTTCTCGGTCGTCATCTTCACGCCTTCAGTCTATCTTCGCACCGTTGAGGTACACAAGGCTCCTTCCGGCCTTCTTTATGTTCTTCTTGCCGGTCCGGTGCATTATAAGCCTCTCCAGTCCGAATCCGACGCCGCTCCAGGGCTCGTGTATGTCGTGTACCGGGTCCAGCACATGGGGGCCCACGGCCCCCGAGGCCATCTCCTCTCCGTCCACCTCGACATCCAGGGTCGTCCTGTAAACATCAGATGTCTCTTCGGTCAGGGTGTACTCCATGCCGGCTGTTCTCATTATCAGATCTATGTGTTCTTTCAGACGGTCCACCGGATCCCCCTCGGGTCCGAGTTCCACCAGATTTAGCATGGTGAACTCCTCCAGGTGGTTGGTGCTGTGGGACTCCTTCCTGAAACACGACCCTATCTCGAATATGCGCACTGGCCCGTCAGTGAAATCACGCAGCCTCCTCATCACGAAGTAAAGGTTAGGGGCCAGCATGGGCCTGAGCACACGTCTGTCGTCCACGAAGAAGAGCTGTCTGTAAAGAGGATGATCCTCGGTGATCGTCATCTTGGCGAGGGCGGCCTTGGAGATGATCGAAGGCGTCCTGACCTCTGTGAATCCTTGTTCGACGAGCGCCTGCGCAAGATCTCTTTCCAACTGTGCCAGACAATGCCTGGATGGTCTCTCTAACATGTCTGTTATGGCCTTCCTGTTTATGGCGGTCAACCCGGACATCGTCTTTGCGTACTGTCTGTCGCGCTCCTGGGCCGTGGCGTACTCCGCATCTTCGAAGATATCGTCGCTGTATTCCCACATGCGCTGTTCCTGCGAAGGCGTCAGCTTTACCATGTCGTATCACCGTTGATTGAATGGCGAGAGACCAGGGAATCGAACCCTGCTAGCGAGGCTTTAGAGACCAGCTGGTCACCAGACCGTCCCCCTTGTTCGAAAAACATACAGTCCGCCGAGGCTTCCGCCGATATGGATGGAACTTCGGAACGGGGCGATGGAATCCCCCTTAAAATGAGGACCGCATGTTGGATCCCGGAGGATCCGAGACCTAGAGGGAGGTGCATGAGGCACCTCCCGCGGAAAAGATGATGTCAAGGCGGCGTGACTTAAGGAGGGTAAAATTTATGTCGTCGCTGCCGTTCGTATTCATCACATCCGCAAACCGGGGATCGCTCCTCAGCTTCTGTTGTTGATATCTATTAAATCAATATTTAATGTTTTCTATTGTTCTATTGAATTGAAATGTATTTAGTATTTAATACATTCTATATATGCAAAGATTCATATTAAGTTCTATATTAATTTACCTGTTAATGCCTGTAAAACAAAATCCTGGCCATCGGCCCTTGGACCTACTGCCGAAATGATCGGCAGCGTCTTTTACAAGAATCGTAGACTGATGAAGGCATATACGGGCGACCGGCGTGTCGGGGATCAGGAGGATTGAAAAAGAACCGTGCAGAATATTTATGAGATTGAAGTAAGGGTAATGATATGCGGAAGGCCCGCGTCAAGAGCGGCTTTCCTCATCCAATCCTCCGAAAGGGAATTCCTCCACGGATGAAGACAGCACAGGGGCCGGATCGTCCGGCCCATGGTGCAATAGGCCGATGACGAACGGCCGAGGTGCTGCCCACCGGGAACCTCAGGCTATCTCCAGGCCCAATCTCCTAAGGCGGCTCACGGCGCCGTCATAAACTGCCATGTGCTCCTTGGTGGGCGTTATGTTCTGCACATCATAGCACTCCTGGAAGGTCTTTCCGGCAGGTGCCCGGGAGAAATCCTTCTCGTAGCTGGATACAAGCCTGTCAAGTAGTGTGTTGACCTCGTGTATGTCCCGGCCCATGGTGGCGATAGCCGCTTCCCCCATCATCCTCGCCTCCATGGGGGAGGTTTTGTCCCTGACGACACCTTTGGACGACGCGGATCCTGATATAAGCTCCCTTCCGGAGGCGGTGTCGGTTATGGCCTGCGCGGCGGTCTCGAGCAGGCACATCTCGGTACACGGGCCCGACAGAGTGTAGTATTGGTTGCCCAGAAGAAGATCCGTGTTGGCATCGACGGCCGCCGCGGTGTGGGCGGCGATCTGCAGGGTCTCCCTGGAAGTGGTTATCCCCCACCTGATGTGGATAGGCCCTCCGAGGTGCGTATCTGCATTGAACATCACAAAGGAGGCCAGCGTAGTTGCCACATCGCATATAGCCGTCTCCTCCACTCCGCCGCAGTATCCTCCGAAGATGGGCATCTGCTCTATCATTATTATGTCGCCGCTTGCCACCCAGCCTGCAAGCATGTTGAGACCCGTCAGGTCCATCTTCATCTCGTTGAGCTGCGAACACTCATGGAGGTCGAAGGGTTTAAGCCCCCCCTTGGCAAGACCTGAAGCCAGACGGCCCGCCGCGGACAGCGGGGTCTCGGGTCCCTATATGCACATCCCCGGGCGGTTGGCGCGGGCCATGGCCTCTCTGACAAGTCTTATCTCCGCCATGGTCGCCATTATCTCATAGGGTGTGTTGGTGGTCGAAGGATGTCCGTCCAAAGTGGAGAGGACGCCACTGACCAGTGTGTCCACGGTGGCCTCCTGGGCATACCCCTGCATCATGGGAAGGAATATATCCTCGGACACAGGGGCCCCCGTGGGCCCTCCTTCCACTACGGGTTTGGAAGGTGCATTCCCTCTGCGGGGCTTCATCTTCACCTTGTCCTTGCCCTTCCCCAACTTGAGTCTGGTGGGGGCCTTCTTTATACCCTCATACACCTCTTCCTCGGTTATCTCCATCGTGCGTCCGATGTCGGGGCAGTAGAACCCCGTTGTGACGAGCATGTCCATGCCTGCCAGAAAGAGGCGGTCGATGAGACCCTCGTCCTCCGGTATGATCCCTTTGTCGAATCTTATGTCGTACCTGTCCTTCATTGCGAGAGCGTTGGTGGGAATCGTAACGTAATCCCATGTGTCCTCACGAACCTTCTTACCTCTGTTGAAGCGATCGTATGCCTCGAAGATTGAAACCGGTCTGGGCGCAGCCATAATATCACCCGACATCTGCAGGATGTCTGCGGCATGCCGAATCCCGCTATAATGCATGGATATATAATTATATTCTGCAGGGTTGCATTAGATTCAGAGTATCTAGCGTGATTCGTATGGTCATGAATCCTCCGATGCATGTACCCTGCCATCTTGCAGAAGCGTCCGCCTTGTCCTTTGAACCCGGCTACCTCCGCTTTTTGCGGGAGGCCAACACTCAGTTGGAGGTTCCTATCCTGGGCTTCGGATCCTCGATGAGAGTTATGCCGCACTCGGAAACGATGTTTTCGATGCATTCCGCCCTCTTCCTCTCCGCGTCCCCCATGTCGCTTCCTGTGGTCACCAAAGTGGCCCTCCATGTCCTCAGTCCCGGTGCATAATCTGTTATGATCTCGGTACTGCCGAACAACCCCTCGTGTATCCTGGGACAGGATATCCTGGAGAACTCGCGGTTGCCGCAAAACCTGAGCCTATCGTCCGTGACGAGTATGTGCTCGCATATCGTCGCGCGTTTCACGCGCGGGGCTACGGGTTTAATATCTTTCACCCGAGCCGCCATTAACACTTCGAGCAGGTTGAACCCGGTGGAATGGAGTATGGCCGTGGGCATCATGGAAACCACGCAAGCGTCTATGTCCAGGATCACTGCCTCGTCTTGGATCTCCGTGCCTTCGACGAAGAGGGGGCCGACAACGGACATCGCCTCCGCTATATCGCGGGCCAGCTTGGAAAGTTTCGCTGCCGCTGGCCTGCTGTTGATGGTGGGATCGCAACGTACGCGTTTCTTATCGAACCCATCATCGACTTCCAGCTCACCCGATATGCATGGGAGTGTCCTTTCCCCGTTCCCTATCACACAGGTGACCATCTTGGTTCCCGGGACACATTCCTGTATGAAAGAATCATCACCTGCAAGTACGATATGCTCATCTATCGACCTCAGCTCATCCAGTGTGTTCACCACGCTGGTTGGTATCCTGCTGTGGGAATCCATGGGCTTCACGACCGCCGGGAAGCCGCATTCCGGCCACATGGCCGGCGCGGGTATGCCTATGCCATCCAGCAGACGGCGGGATATCGTCTTGGAGGCCGCAGCTGAATAGGCTGCTACGTCGAAAAGCAGGGGGGTGTCGATCCCCTTGAACACCCTGTCCATCTCCCTTAGAAGCTCGATGTTGCCCGTGGCGGGGACCACTGCCCCAGCTCCGCTGAAAAGGGCCTTTGCGGAAGCAGGATTCTTTAAAGGATCCATGGCATAGAATCTGTCTGCCATGGTCCTTGCCGGTGCAGAATCGTCACGATCTATAACGGTGACTCCGTACCCCGCTTTCTTTGCGAGGTACGCGCACTCCATCCCTCTGAATGAACCTCCTATTATGCATATATCCAATATATCACTCTACCATAAATTTCGCCCGTCAAACATGTGCATCAAGATTTTACGAGCCGAGGGGTTCCATCCGTCCTTGTCTGTTTTTGAGGAGGAAATAGACTTTGCTACCCGCGGACGGATGGAAATCGCAAGACGAGCTCGCGATGGGCCCCTTGCGGGCAGGAGCCGATGATGCAGACACACGGCAGCAACATGCATGACCATGCACATACACCATGGATAAAGATGATGATTAATAATATTTAAAGTTATTCTTAGAAAAAATTGATTTAAAATAAATTATATTAAAACTTTTCCTATTAAAAACGTGTTCAAAAAAATATACTATTTAAAAATATCTTTTTTCACTAGCAAGAGCCCGCTCTGCATTCGACCCGACGCAAGATATAACGGATTTCCGGCGGAAAAAACAGGCCCCGTCTCGAAAGAATGCCCGACAGATGCTTCGAAATGTATGATGATCTGATGAAAACCTATAAAATCAGTGCTTTTCGAGGACTTTGATGTGTTGGATATATTCTAAAATCTAAAAAAACAAACTTATATATACAAGGTTTTAAACAGTGAATAGAAATATAGAAAATATTAAATACAACATACATATGAATTCCCTTGTTGGACGAAAGCTATAAGTATAACATAAAAACATGTCAATAACATCGGAGAACCGCGGAGTGCCATGTGCTTAGCATGGGTCCCTCCGGGGGACGGTGACAACATGGAAGGCAGTGAAGGATTCGAAGCAGGCCGGCCGGAGGATTCCCTCCCGCCTCGCCGCTCCAAGAACCGGAAGGCGCCTGACAGGTATGAGGATCGCAGATGTGCGAAGATGTCCCCCGCCGAACGTATCGCAATGGTGAGGAATCACGGCGACGGTATGGTCCTCCCGGGGTGCCGGGAGGGCAGGGCTCTGATAAAGGAGGAAGAAGAAATGAGCAAAGAGGAAATACTTAAAGATCTCAAAACCTCGGTCGAGACTTGGAACATAAAGCTCGCTGAGAGTGCCACCAAAGCGGCGCTGGATGCGAAACTCGACCCCAAAGAGATCATCGAGAAGGGACTCGGGGCAGGGATGGAGGTCATCGGAGAGAAGTTCGACAAGGCAGAGATCTATCTCCCCCAGGTAATCGCCGCATCGAAGAGCATGGAGGCAGCACTCAAGATACTTGCGCCCGTTCTCCAGGCAGGCAACCAGTCCATGCGTGGAACCGTTATAATGGGTACCGTCCAGGGGGACATACACGAAATCGGAAAGAACGTCTGCTGTGCCATGCTCCGCGGTGCGGGCTACAACGTCATCGACCTCGGACCTGATGTGTCCCCCGACGAATTCATGGCGTCGGCCGATACCAACAAAGCAGATATCATCGGAGGCTCCGCACTCATGACAACGACGCTTCAGGTGCAGGCAGAGGTGGTGGAGGCCGTGAAAGAGGTCAAAGCGCCCTACAAGACCATATTCGGCGGCGCACCCTGCACGCAGGAGTGGTGCGACAAGATAGGCGCAAGCGGATACTCCGAGAACGGCGCGGAGATCATCGAACTGGTCAACAGACTGATGAAGGTGTAAAAATGGCTGCAGAAAGAGCATTGAACATCTGGGATGTATACGACCGCTTCGCCAAGGGGAAGAAGGTCGATGAGGCAGAGTGGGACTACTCCATCATTCCCGGAAACGCCACCGAGCTGAAGGAAAAATACAAGCTCGATTTCGGCAAGAAGATCGTCCCCGAGGATAAGGAGACCATGAACAACCTGTTCAACGCCGGTCTCGAGATGCTCGTTAAGACAGGATTCTACAACAGCGATAACAAGCGCGTCATGTTCGTGACCGAGGAGGAAGTCTGGGAGGGGATAAAGAAGACCCCCAAGAAGCTGAAACTCGGGGAGGGTAGGGACAGTGCTTACTTCTACCCCAGGCGCGGCAACAGCTCGGTCAAGCCCATCATCCAGGGCGGACCCACCGGAGCACCGGTCTCCGAGGACATATTCATCCAGGTCATGCAGAGCTACGCTCAGGAGGGAGTCGTCGACCACATCGTGAACGGTGTCATGGCGACCGTAGAGGGCCACCCTGCGACCACCAACACCCCTTACGAGATAAAGGCCACCATGGCCGAGCTCAGGGCGGTGAAGGAGGCCAGGATCAGGGCCGGTCGCCCCGGACTCGGCATATAGGGACCCGAGACCCCGCTGTCCGCAGCGGGAAGGCTCGCGGCCGACATGCAGTACGCCGGACAGAAGCCCTGGGAGGCACACGAGTGCTCCCAGCTCAACGAGCTGAAGATCGACATGACCGGTCTCAACATGCTCTCCGGATGGATAACCAACGGTGACATGATAATGATCGAGCAGATGCCCATCTTCGGAGGATACTGCGGCGGAGTGGAGGAGACCGCCATATGCGACGTCGCCACCCATCTGGCATCGTTCGCCCTGTTCAGCGGCAACTTCCACCTGGACGGACCCATCCACATCAGGTGGGGGATAACCACATCCAGAGAGACCCTGCAGATCGCCGCCCACACCGCGGCGGCCATCGACGCCAACACCGACCTGCTCCTGGCCAACCAGTACTACCCCACGGCCGGACCCTGCACGGAGATGTGTCTCCTCGAGACCGCCGCGCAGGCAATGAGCGACACCGCCTCCGGAAGGGAGCTCCTGTCCGGATCCGCGGCCGCCAAGGGTGTCGTGCAGGACAAGACCACCGGAATGGAGGCCCGCATAATGGGTGAGGCGGCTATCGCCACAGCCGGAATGAAGGTCTCCGATGTCAACGAGATCCTCGAGAAACTCGTCAGCGGCTATGAGAAGAACTACGCCAACGCCCCTGCAGGAAAGACCTTCCGCGAGTGTTACGACGTTCTCACCGTCAAGCCGACCGCGGAGTACCTTCAGGTCTACGACGGAGCGGTCAAGAAGCTCAGGGACCTCGGTCTCGATATCAAACACTGAGGCGACCCTACGTGTCTGATACCACCTAAACCCTTTAATTTCTCTTTCTGAAGGTGGTTCAAATGAATACTGTTCAAAGGATACTGGTAATCCTGAGTCTGGTCGTATTGGCGGGCGTCGTCCTAACAACGATGCCCGCAGACGTTCTGGCCGCTGACACGGGAGACATAGGGCAGACTGCCAGCGCTCTGTTCGGCAAGAATCTGGACATATGGTTCATGCTGATGCTTGTGGCCTTCCTTATGATGTTCATAAAGAAATACGAGTGGGGCGTGGCCCTGGCGGTTCTCCTGTCCGCGGCGGGAAGCTATATCGCATACCTTGCGATACAGCAGTTCGTCTTCGGAGAGGAGATCATAACCCAGGCCATGATGGTGAGGGCCGTCATATGCTCCATCACGCTGGTGATAGCCATAGGTGTGTTCCTGGGTACTGTCAAATCCTGGCAATATCTGATGGTGGGTCTGCTGTTCGCCCCCGTGTATGCTTTCGTGGAGTGGTTCATGGCCAACCCCGACATAATAGGCGCCGCTGCCGCGGATCCCGGAGGATCCATCCTGGTCCACATGTGCGCGGCATACTTCGGTCTCGGAGTCGCCATGGCCATAAGGGACAAACGTGCCTTCGATGAGCCCATGCACACGACAACGCACAGCGTGACATTCGTGTGGCTGGCCTCCATGCTCCTGTGGATGCTGTGGCCGTCCTTCGTTACCGCGGGCCTTACCGACTCGGCAGATGTGCAGCTGGGAACCCTCACCTGCTTCATGGCCGGCATCGGATCCGTGATCTCGGCTTATGCGGTTTGCATGATCGTGGAGAAGAAGGTAAATCCCCTCACCTACACCTATGCTCTGTTGGCAGGTCCCGTGGCCATAGGCGCGACCATGCTGATAGTGGATCCGTGGGGAGCTCTGCTTGTCGGTCTAATAGCCGGTGCGGTGTCCGCCCTCTGCTTCATCTACCTGCAGCCCCGCCTGTGCAAGATGATAGGCGTCCTTGACGTCATGGGCGTCCACAACCTGCACGGAATGGGAGGCTGGGTCGGAGTGATATTGTCATGTGTGATACTGGGTACATTCACCAACCTGTTCTTCGCGGCATGCGTCGTGGGAATAACCCTCGTCGCGGGCGCGGCGATCGGCCTGCTGGCCAGGTTCACGCGTGGGAAGATGGACATCATAATGGATGACGATCCGGACTTCATAAAGAACGAAGAGCCCGCTGCCTGATACAGGATTTAAAAACGCGGCCGGCGGAACGGCCGCCCCTTACTTTTTCATATTTCACCCGAAAAGCCCACGGGTCTGACCTCCGCGCGCCTTCGCAGGAATCCACGGGATGCAGGGCGACCCGTGACGAAGAACAATATGACGGAGAATAAGGGTAAGTGTAAATGGTTTCGTGAAACGTCCGCGGCGGGGCCTGCTCACTCGGTTCCTTTCCCGAGCTCGTGGAACCTGTCCTCGGCCTTCCTGTGCTCCAGATCGTCGTATCTGAACCTCGCCTTGTTGTCGGCGAAGGTCGTGTTCTCAGGAAGGAGCTTCTTGACGTTCTGTATGAGGCTGCTGCCGAGGCCCATTATCTGGTTGCTGAGGTCTATGCCGAACCTGGTCTTGCCGCAGACGACGTGCCCCGGGTTTATGACATCATTGGGGTCGAGATAGGTCTTGAGCTCCCTCATGAAGTTGACGGTGCAGGCGTCGTGTATGTTGTCCAGATTCCATGCGAAGAAGACCCCGAGCCCGGTGGTCCTTCCGCCGTACTTCATCGCCCTGTCGCCGAGATAGAAGTTGAAGGCGAACGCTGTCATGCCAAGCAGGGACTCGTCATCCTTGAAGTAGTAGGGCATGTACAGGACGGTGCTGCGGTCCACGACCACTCCGATGACACCTCCGGCCTCCATCTTCATGACCTCGAAACCCTTGTAGCACTCGTCTATGAAGGGGGCGAAGTGCTTGACCGGGGTGATGACCTCCGCAGGGATCTCCCCGACACCGACCCTCCTGGCCCTGAATTCGTAGCATCTCTCCTCCCACTCGTGGGCGGCTATCTCGTCGGAGATCTTCCTTCCTCCGAACTCCGCGACGATTGCGTCGACGGCCTTCTCCTCCAGAGCGACGAACTCCTCCTCTCCCTGGAAGGTCACCAGGAGCATGTTCTTGACGTCGGGCGCGTCGATGCCTGCCTTCTTCTGGTTGGCGAAGTGGAGGTAATCGGAGTACGCGATGTGCAGGGGCTTGACACTGGGGTGCTGGACGATCTTCTCTATGGGGCCTGCCAGGTCCCTGAGGTCCTCGAACTCGTATGCGGTGGGCTTTATGACGCCCATGGGGTAGATCCTGAAGGTGACCGTGGAGATTATGCCGAGGGTCCCCTCGGCACCTGCGAACAGCTGATTGAGGTTGTATCCGGACATGTAGCTGCCGATGTGGTCGTAACCCGTCTCGAGGATTGTGCCGTCGGAGGTTATGACCTCCATGTTGAGGACGTTGTCCTTGGCGGACCCGTACTTGTAGCTGCCGATGCCCATCCCGTTGGTGGATATCCATGCGCCTATGGTCCCGGACGGGAAGCTGGAGGGGTACGAACCGATGATGTATCCCTTCTTCATGCACTCGTCCAGTAGCTTCTTCCACGTGCAACCCGCCTGGACCTTCACGAACATTCCCTCGGTGTCGATCTCGAGGATCTCGTTCATCTTGGAGGTCATGTCGAGGAGTATGCCGCCGCAGGTGGGCATGCATCCGCCGAGCCCCCATGTGGCATTCCCCCTCGGGACTACGGCCACTCCGGACCTGTACGCGAGGGAGACGATCTTGGATATCTCCGCGCCGTTCTTGGGTCTGACGACCACGTCAGGAACGTTCTTGAAGGCCATGCCGGCCTCCTTGGGAAGGGGAGCGAGGTCGTGACTGTAAAGCATCCTGTCCATGTCGCTCGTGTTTACGTTCTCTTTGCCGACAATAGCCTCGATCGCCTGAACGATTTCGGGCGTTACCTCGCGCGATAAGTTATCTTCCCCGTTGGATTTCATTTAGCGTCCTCCACTTTAAAGTGTGACTTCGATCAGCGTGTAAATAGGGTGATGTGTTATAAGGATTATGTTCTAGGAGGGCGCTGGAACCTTCCCCGGGAAGTCCCTGGCGGTCCTGGAACCTCTTCAGACCCAATGTTCGGACGGCCTCTTCCAGGATTCCCTCGCCGACCATGAACAGATGCGTGCGGCATCCGCAGTCCGAGCACCCGAAACCCTTCACCGAGGGAACGGCTCCGAGACGCAGCAGGGCGGCCGCGAGGGAGCACTCGGGATTGACCGATCCCTCGGATTCGAAGGCCTCCACCCGGTCCGCGACTGTAGTTAGACGGTCGATATGCCAGCGCAGGCGCTTGTCGGGGGCCATGTGCCTCGATATCCTCTGATCCAGACCTCCCATGGCGCTGCCCACGTAACAGTAATCCCCGGCAGGTAGACGGCACGTCCCGAGGGAACCGACGGCGACTTCCAGGTCCTCGTCGAACCCCATCCTAAGAATGTAGGTGCCCTTGCGTATCATGCCTTTTTCTGCCTGTCCTCGTCCTCCACCTGGGAACGGGTCTTTATGCGTATCAGCGTGCTGCTGTCGTTTATCTTGGACTCGGATATGCTGGCCACCTCGCCAAGTTTCCGTCCGTACACCTCCACGTTGTAGAGGTCCTCGTAGTGCTCCTTCATGGGTATCTTGACCCTGAGACCGTCCAGGTGCAGTACGATGGGCGCCGGCCTCAGACTCATGTCTATCGGCTCGTAATCCTCCAGCAGCTGCTTGACCTCGGCGGGGTGCACGAACAGGGGGTCCTCTTCGATGGTCCTCCTCTTCTCCCTCAGAATCTCGTCCATCCTGTCGGCGATCTCGTCCAGCTTCGTCCTCTCCGGGGGCAGCCTCATCCTCTCGGTCTTGCGTCCGACGCCGGGGATTATGGCCTCGCAGGTGTCCTCCAGGCCCTCCGGCATTGGTCCGGTGACCAGCATCAGGGGGGTCCGTATGTCCTTGATTATGTCCGTTTTGGCCTCGATGCAGGACTTGAAGTTCCCCATCATGAAGATGGCCGCATCGTACTCCTCGATGATCTCCCTCTCCTTCATGGATATCTGGGACGTCGCCTTGCCCCTCCCCCTGGCCAGGCCCATGACCACCGTTATGGCGCCGTACCTTCTGAGCTCCTCGGCTATGTCGCATATCGGATGGGGCATGTGGTGGCGGCCCAGGGTGGGGCCGACCACGGCTATCTCCGTCCCCGCCAGGGGTACGGACTTGACGGTGCCCCCTATGGCTTCGCAGAGCTTCTTCACGGCGGCCTTGTCCTCTCCGGGTATGGACATGGTCACTATCAGCATCTGGGCGCTCCTGTTCTTGTTGAGCACCACGCCGCCTACATCCTCTATCATCTCGAACAGCTCATCGGAGCGGTAGACCCCGCCGTCGTACATCATGACCTCAAACATCGGATGCCTCCCTCTCCAGAAGGGCCCTGTGTATCTTCAGGGCCTCCTCCATCATGTAAGGCTGGATTATCTCCTCTGTGGCCATTATCGTCATGGTGTCGCCGTTCGAGAAGCTGTGCCTGGCCTTGATCCCCTCGGGCATTATCCTCCAGACGGCCCCTATGATCTCCTGCATGAACTCGTCACCCGACGACACCACCAGGGATCCGACCTCCTCCCTCTCCGCGTTCTCCGCATCGAGGTCGAAGCGGGTCTGCTGGACCACGCTGCCCCTGCCGTATCTCTTCCAGAGCTGGGCCAGTATCTCCGGTGCATACTTCTCGTCGGTTATCGACAGGTGCACGGTGCTGCCCTCCTGTCTGAGGCTGGCCACGTCGGACACGGTCCTGCTGGACGGTTCCGCCCTCAGCTTCACGGAGAACACGAAGAAAGGTATCTCCGCTCTCAGGACCAGAACCGCCGTGTCGATGAGCGAGGATTTTCCTATGTCGCTCATTATGTCCTCGAACAGCTTCCTGTAGGCCTCGCTCCCCCACTCATCCGTACCGCTGACCTCCATTCTCATATCATGCCCTCACATGAACCCTGAGCTGAGGAGGGCCCCGCCCACGGCGCCGATGTACTGGGAGTTGGGGGGCACTATTGGCTTCTCGCCCAGGACCTCGCCCACGGCGGTGACAAGACCGGATATGAGCGATGTCCCGCCGACCTGTATTATCGGGTGTCTGACGTCTATCTCCTGCAGCTGCTGCTCGTAGACCTGTTCCGCCACAGAGTGGCATGCCGCAGCCGCCACGTCCTCGAAGGACTTGCCGTCCCCGAGGGACGTCACGAGGTCCTGGATACCGAATACGGAGCAGTAGGAGTTCATCTTGGCGTTCCTCCAGTCCCCTCTGTCGGCCAGCTCTCCGAGCTCCGTGACCTCGATCTTCAGCCTCTTGGACGTCATCTCCAGGAAGCGTCCCGACGCTCCGGCGCATATCCCTCCCATGGTGAAGTTGTCAGGTACGCCGTCACGGACGGTGATGGCCTTGTTGTCCATTCCGCCTATGTCTATTATCGTCGCCTCCCCGTGCTGCCTGTCGGCGAGCCAGACGGCCCCCTTGGAGTTCACGGTCAGCTCCTCTTGGACCAGTTTGGCCTTGAAGTGCTTCCCGAGGCTGTAACGCCCGTAGCCGGTTGTGCCCATGGCCTCCACCTCGCTCAGCTTGATCCCCGCTTCGGCCAACGCGTTCTCCAGCACATAGGTGGCGGACTGGATGACGTCACCTGAAGGCGTCCAGTCCTTACCCACGATCTCGTTGTCTACCATGACCACGGCCTTGGTTGTGCTGGAGCCGGAGTCCAGGCCCACGGTTATCCCGGACTGCTTCTCCCTGGCCAGGAGCTCCTTCCTGGAGACTATCGTGACCAGGGCCTCCATCCTGGTGAGGAGCTGAGAGGCCTTCAGCCTCTCGGTGAACGAGTACGTTACAACCGGAAGCCGGGTGTTCTCCTGTATGAACCTTCTCAGCTCGTTCCTCACCAGGGCGCCCTCGGCGCACCTGAAGCACGTCGTTATGAACACCGCGTCCGCATCGTATAGGCCGTCGGCGAGCTGGATGGCCCTGGCGATCATCAGCTTGAGCTGCGGGGACCTGGGCCTGAACCCGAACCTCTCCACGGCGGCGTTGATGTCCGCCGCAGAGACATCGGGGTACACAACCTTGGCTCCGACGCTGCGGGCGGCCTTCTCTATCTCGTACTGGACGCTGCTGTACTCGGTTCCGCATGACAACTGGGCTATCTTTATCACTTCAATCCCTCCAGGAACTCCTTGGCCTGTATGACGAAGTTCTTGGCCTCATCGTCGGTGTCCGGGTATTCCACATGCAGCACAGGTATGCCGCGCCTCTTCAAGAGGTACTTCACCATCGACTGCGTGCGTTCGCAGCCCACGCAGCCGAATGCGAACGGAGCGTCGTCCATTATTATGGCCGCCTCCGCCTCGTCTATAAGGGGGCCCCACAGCGCCAGTCTTCCCCTGACGCCGGAGGGCACCTCGATGCCCGCGTACTTCAGCCCCTTTATGACGTCGTCTATGGTGACGTTCATGGGCGGCATGTCTATCTCGAGCTTGTCTATCCTCTCCTGGATGGCCGCCATCGAACTGAGCGGCTCATGACCGAATCTTTCTACCAGGTCGAAAAGAACAAGACTGTTGGGGGGGTCTATGAAAACCTTCATCGGTTCGCCTCGCATATCTTCTTGAATCTGTCCACGGGGAGCTTCTCCTCTTTTTCCATTTGCACCGGGCCCTCTCCTCTCTCCACGCATTCGAGCCCGTGCTGTACCTTGGATAGGAATTCCCATTCCGACTCCAGCTGAGCGAAGCCGGGACGGGTGCCGTGCTGTGCGCGGCACCTCCTCGGATCGCCCGCCGGGTATGCCCTGACCTTGGAGAAGACCTCGTTGGGGTACATCTCCCTGATTCTGTCACGGGCCTCCCTGACGACTTCGCGGGGCCCTTCCACCAGACATCCGTAGCATGTCTCCTTGACCGTGACGGAGGGGCTCATGGAATGGACCATGCGGGCCAGCTGATCCGGCGTCAGCTCGGAACCGGGCGATATCATGAGCAGCCTCGTCTCCCTGTCCTCGCTCATTTCTCTTCCTCCTTTATGTATATGACGTCCTCGTCCTTCAGGCCGTCCATGAGCCTGTCCAGGTCGCCCAGGAACTTTCCGATGATGTTCGTGCCGTACGGCTCCTCCCCGGTGGGCCCGTACTCCTTGCTGTCCTCCAGCCTTATGCCTATGAGCCCGTGGTGGGGTCTGGCCTGGTTGGTCAGGCCTATGTCGCCGCGCACGCACTTCCTGAAGGGGTCCTGGGGGAATATGGACTTGCCTCTCATCTCGTCCCCGTAGAAGGTTACCATCGGCAGCCCTTCATAGGAGAACTGGACCTTCAGCGAGCCTATGGGCTTGTGGCTGAGGCCGCTGATCTTCTCTAGGTAGTGGACGCTCGCGCCGTCCTTGGCGCGGTCCAGGGATATGCGGAAGATCCTGTCGGGCGGCACGCCGAAGGTCTCCGCCTCCCCCTTGCTCAGAACGGACAACGTCTGTTCCGGGGTCTGCTCCACGATGACCGCCGAGTCGGACGCGTCGCCGGTCCTGATCTGCCTTATGCCCGCGTCGGACAGGAACCTACCGCCCTCCGCCTGGGTCATGCCCACTGCCAGGGCCCTGGGGGGGTCCGTCACCACGGTGACGCTGTCGCCCTTCTTGGCCCCGGATATTATCGCCCTGCCGTTCACTATCTCTCCGGCACGGTTGTGGGATGCCGATACCTGCCTCTTCTCCTTGTAGATGAAAGCGCGGCCGGTGCCCACGCCGGAGTGCCTGACCGTTATGGCGCCCTCCGCCCTCACCGCGTGGCCCTCCTCCGGTATTGCCACGTCCATGTCGTCCGAGCATGCCACATAGCTTCCCGTGGCGTCAGAGATGTGCATCGTGCCCTTGGAGGAGAGCACCAGCACGTGCTCCGCCGTCATCGGCGATTCGGGATCCAGCTTTATCCTGATGTTTGTCTCCACGCTGTACCCCTCCTCCAGACGGTACGAGAGGTCGTCGGTGACTATCACGCTGTCGCTGCTGGTCTCAGACACCAGGGGCCTTATGTGGGATATGGTGTATCCCTCGCGGATCCTGTCCAGGATGTGACGTCCCACGGTTATCCTACCGATGCGCCCCGGCCCCGCGCCGTACGAGGCGCGGTGATCGTCGCGGGCGACCATCATGTACGTGGTGTAGTTGTCCATGCCCCCGAGGGAGAAGAAGCAGTCGTACCTGCGGTACATGCGCGTTTCACGGCTCTTCTCGATGCCGGTGGGGAAGGACCCGAAGGCCACTATGTTACCCGTCACCCATCTGGCGGTGACGCCTGTTATGTTGGACAGGTTCTCCTTCCATACCCTGGCGTCCTCGCTGTCATCAAGGTGCAGCACCATGGACCCGGCCGATGTTATGAGCTCGAAATCGTTTGTCTCCCTGGATATCCTCTCCGTGGACAGGTGAACGGATATCAGAGACCCCGGGACGTACCTCTCCCCGGATATGGCCGACTTCAGCGTGGCACCGGACCTGAGTGCTTTGGGTTTGCCGTTGACCGTGACCTTCATGCGGATCCCTCCTTGGGCAGCATCGAGACCACCTTCGAGACTATCTCGTCCAGCTTATCCTGCTGACAGGTTACTCCCCTCACCACCCCCGTCACTATGTGCGTTATCTCCCCGCGGGTGTTGATCTTGTCATCCGGCGGCATGACCTGCGCCGTCTTTACACCGATCGCCGCGAAATCCTCGAAATCGACGGGACACTGGGACACTATTATGGCGGGTATGTCCACGTTCCTGAGGATCAGCCTGGCCTTGTAGATTATGTGGGTTCGGACGTTGCCCAGGTGTATCAGGGCGACCTTGAACTGGCGTATCCTCTCCACCTCCAGCGGGTCCAGGCCGAAGTTGGTGCCCGTGGAGAAGTCGGGAGCATCCGACGGAACCCCCCCTCCCGCGTTGACCACCAGCACGCTGGTGTCTATGCCCTCTTCCCTAAGGGCGTAGGTTATCTCGCAGACCGGCTTCGTTATGTGCCTCCTCCCGGGACCCATGGCTATAGCCACCACATCCCTGCCGCTGTCCGATATGGTGGCCCTCTGGGCCAGACCCCCGCCGGCCCCCATGCCCATGGCCTCTCTGCACTCAACGAAGCTGAGATGCCTGCCTATCCTCTGCTTCACTTCGATCCATCCTCCGCGCCGTCGAACACCTTGATAACCTCCTCGGGTTTGCCCAGCATCACAAGCTTGCCGTCTTTCATGAAAGCGGCACGGTCACAGCAGTTCACCACGAAATCCATGTCGTGGCTGACGACGACGAAGGTCTCTCCGAGCTCCTCCCTGGCCCTCAGCACCGAATTGGCGACCACGACCTTGGTGATGGGGTCCATGGTCCCCGTGGGCTCGTCCAGTATGATTATCCTCGGCTCTTTTATCAGCACCTGGGCGAAGGCGATCCTCTGGCACTCCCCGACGCTCAGCGTGTCCGGGTAGGAGTAAAGCAGCCTCTCCATCTCCTCCTTCTTGAAACCGACGCTCAGCAGGACCTGTATGGCCTTGACCTTCGCTATCTCCGCCGGCATGTTCATGCCGATGCATGTGGTCAGGTTCCTGAGCACGTTGTCGAAGGGGTACAGGCTGTACTCCTGATGCAGGAACCCTATGTAGGGCGTGGCCCTGCCCTTGCCCATGAAACCCGACTCCGACATGTCGACCATGTCGTCCCCGATGCGTATCTTGACCGAACCGGAAGTGGACGGGGTCATCCCGGCTATCATCCTGGATGTCGTGGTCTTTCCCGCCCCCGACAATCCCACGAGTGCGAATATCTCCCTCTCCCTGATGTCGAATGTGACTCCGTCGACCGCCTTGACCACTCCTCTGACGACGGAGAAGAAATGCTTCTCGGCATCATCCAGCACTATGAGGGGCTCTCCAAGGAGCTCCTTGCCGTCCTTCTTCTCGAACTTGTAGTCCTCCATGAACTTCTCGGTGACGGCTCTGGGCTCGCCTTTCATGATCACGTCGCCCGAATCCAGCCATATGGCGTCATCGGCCATGGTGTCCACGGCCTCCGGCCAGTGCGATGCGAAAACCATGCATATGTTGTGGTCGCGCACGTACTTGACGAGAGACCTGTGGACTATCTCGGCGGTGTTGGGGTCCAGCGTGCCGGTGGGCTCGTCCGCCAGGAAGATTAGGGGATCCTTGGCGATCTGCCTGGCCAGGACTATCCTCTGCTTCTCCCCTCCGGACAGGTCCCTGGCTATATGGGTGGTCCTATGGGTCATGTTGACGAATTCGAGGAGCTCGATGACCCTCTCCGTGCGTTCTGCCTCGGACAGCCCTTTGGGCAGGGACTCGTAAAGGTTCTCCATGACCGTGAGGTCCCCGAAGAGGGCGAATGTCCTCTGCATCATTATGGCTATGCGCCTCCTGACCTCCAGTCTTAGGGGGTCCATCTCCTTCAGGGACCAGAAATCGATGGTCCTGGTCTCTGATGCCTTCCCGCATTTGGAACAGGGCGCACCTTCGACGGGCAGGTCCAGGTGCCCGCACTTCGGACATACGTTGAGATGATACAGTACCCTGCCCTCGTCGGGGGCGTATTCCTCATTGCCCCTGAGCATGTGTATGAGAACGCTCTTCCCCGCCGCGCTCTTACCGATGAGCCCCAGGATCTGTCCGGTGGAAATGGTCGCGCTCACGTTGCTGAGGACGGTCTTGCCCTCGAATCTTTTCGTTACGTTGTCTATCGTAAGAAGCGTTATCGACTCAGGAACCATAGGGAACCTAATGTTGGTTTTCCATTATAAAACATGACTAATTTAATCACCGTTAAAACAAGCCAGTTCGACGATATGCACCACGTAACATGATGGATCCGTGGCATCTGGAAAAACCGTTGGGCCGAACGAAAACGCTTTAAACATGGATGGATAATGTGACCATATGCTATCCCCCAGGAATGCTGGTACAGGCGGACCCGTACCTAAATTCAGCGATTACCATATATGGAAGGCCCTCACGACGCTCGACGAAACGGAACCTGTGGGGAGGAAGAAGCTCGCATCGGACCTGAAGATAGGGGAGGGCAGCACACGGACGATTCTCAACATGCTCCGGGAACACAGCCTCATAACCATAGACAAGAGCGGGATAAGGCTCACCAAGAAGGGAGAGGATTCCAAGAGCATCGTGAACATGAAAATCAAGCGCATACAGGTGTCAGACATCACAATCGGGGATTACGACTGCGTCGTCCACGTCCCTCAGATAGCCAGAAAGATTAGCTTCGGATGCGAGGAGAGGGATATTGCGATAAAGGCCGGCGCGACAGGGGCCACCACCCTGGTCTGCAGCGGCGGGAGATTGGTGTTCCCGGGATCCAACTTCCCAGTTGAGGAGAAGGTGGAGTCCGTCCTCAGGAACAATTTCGATATCAGGAACGAGGACGTCATAATCATCGGGACAGCGGAGGAGGTGGATCAGGCAGAGGTGGGAGCCGTGACGGCGGGGATAAAGCTCGTGGGCGGACTCCAGATGAACCGCGAGCTCAGGGACATACTCACTCCCCGGAGCACGGGGAACGAGCTTCTGTCCCTGGCGTTCGCAATCCACGACCTGGTCGGAGGGCTTCCGGTCTGCGCCAAGAGCAGGGACAACCTGGGAATAAGGATAGAGAACGGGGCGGTCATCGACAACGCCTACACCGGACTCGTGCTGGAAGAGGTCATCGACGTAGGGACCACCATCAGGAAGATAGCCGTGGACGGGCCGTACAAAGGGATACGCGTAATCGTGACGCCCGTGGAGCTCGACAACCGTGTAATCGCGGCAATCGGAGTGGTCGACATAAGGTCGATGGCCGGCATAAACAACCTGATAAGGCTCCGGAGCGACGACAACGAATGAGGACGGACCTCAGACGTATTCCATCATGAAATTGAATGACCTCGGGGTGCCCTTAAGGCCGGGGGATCGCTAAGTGTTTATAAGGAATCGTAGATTCCGAGTAGTATGACCGATGAGACCGTTGACATACCCTTGGGTATCGTGAGGAACATGAGGGGCGTCCTCCATGCCTTCTACCTGGATGATGAGATCCTCGGGAGGATAAGAGAGGAAGAGGCCAAGGTTAGCGCGGCAGGCGGAATCCAGGTGATCAACGAAGGGTTCAACCAGGCGCTCCAGCGCGACAGGGTCATATGCATAATAAAGGATCCCAGGTTCAGGCCCCCGCCTGAACCCACGGTGGTCCTGGTTTCGAGCACCGGGGAGATCCTCGGCACAGAGGTCTTCCCACATACCTCGAAAGAATACCTCGGAAGGGAGGATGTGATATGGCTGTCCGATGGTTTCGTGGTGTTCCCGCAGGTACGTGGCACCGGCGGCGGAGAGACCTTCCTGATGCCTCCTGTGTCCTTCCCCGAGCTTAACGGAGAGAATGGATGCAGGGACGTCGTATCCTGCAGCCCGGCTCCCACCTGCGACCTGATGATCAAACAGCACCGGGGCCTGGAGGACGACCCCAAGTTGGCCTCCATAATTGTCGCGTACAACAAGGTCTGATCAGAGGACCAGGTCTCCGCGGAGACCGTCCAGGGTCCTCCTGAGCACCACCCGGTCGGTTACCGCGGATACGAAATCCGTGAGCACGCCGGAGGCCGTCTTCGAGAACAGACCCCGTATGCCCAGCGTTTTCATGGCATCCTTCTCCATTTTGACCCTGAAGGAGCGGATCTTCCATGAATCCACATCTATCTCGACAGCCGCGACGGCCCCCAGCAGTACCGCGTCCTTGGTCTCCACCCTCATACCCATCAGAGTGGAGGCGTGGGGGAGAAGCCCGTTGTCCCAGGTTATCTCCCGGATTGCCCGGTCCATCCTGTCCGGGACTATGCAGATATCGTTCATCACGAACCTCCCGGGCTTCAGCAGGATGGCGGAACCCGATGCTGATGAGGGCGCCTCAGACATCACCCTCTTCGACCCTCTGACCATCAGGCCTGCCACCTTCCAGTCTTTCGTATTGTATCTCAGATCGAAGACGGAGCCCATCAGGAATGCGTCCATTGTCGCCACCTCCATCCCGTAGAACTGGTCCAGCGTCCTAGTGGCCATGGAAGTGAATCGCACAGCTCGCATAAAAGAGTTGAGTGAGGACATCCGCCGCTTCATATTCCTGGACTGCGAAGGCACCGTGGACAGGTGCGTTTCAAAGTATCGAAAGGAAACCTGTTATGATCGCGATGTTGATTAGATCTATGAATACGCTTCCCACCAGAGGGACCACGAAATAGGCCTTGGGCGCAACGCCGTACCTCTCGAAGAGGGCATCCATGTTGACCATCGCGTTGGAGGTCGTACCGAGACCGAAACCGCATGTGGCGGTGACCATCGCCGCGGAATCGTAATCCTTCCCGGTTATCCTGAATATCAGATAGTACGCGAACAACGCCACGAATGCGACCTGTGCTATCAGGATGACGAGCATGGGCGCGGCCAGGTCGGCGATCTGCCAAAGCTTCATGTTCATCAGCGCCATGCCGAGGAACATTGCCAGGGATATCCACCCGAGCGTCTCGATCTCCTTGGATGGAATGTTCCATCCCAGTTTGTCCATGCCGTTGCGGAAAAAAACCGCGATCAACATGGACCCTATGTAGATCGGGAGGGTCACCCCCAAAGCATCGAGGCCCCCTGTGACAAGAGTTCCGGTGCCGATCGCTATCGCCAGGAGGACCAGCGCGTTGAGGAACCTGTTCTGGTCTATCTGCGCTCCGAAGGCCTCGTGCCTTCCGTATTCCAGGGACTCCTTGACATCCTCGTCGGACGGACTTAGACTGTACCTCTCCACGCGCCTCTTGGCCAGGGGGCCTCCGATTATGCCCCCGATAACCAGTCCGAAGGTCGCGGATGCTATGGCCACAGCAGTCGCGCCCTGCACCCCGTATGCATCCTCCAGCAGAGGACCGAACGCGGCTGCGGTGCCGTGCCCGCCTATCAGGCTCATGGATCCCATGGCCAGGCCCAGCCCCCCATCTATGCCCATGATCACCGAGAGGCCGGTCCCTATCACATCCTGCATGAACACCAGAAGGGCAGTGGATGCGAGCAGTATCACGACCAGCTTCCCTCCGCTCCTGAGTCTGCGGAAAGAAGCCATGAAACCTATCGAGCAGAAGAAGACTATCATGAACATGGTCTGCAAGGTCGTATCGAAAACGAACTCCAGGACCCCTGCCGAATGAAGAGCCAGGTGGATCATGGCGAATATCAGCCCGCCCATCACAGCGGCAGGTATGCAATATCTACGCAACAGGCTGGATCTGCTGACCAGCAGTGTGCCTACCACCAGCACCGCGGCGGCCATGCCGGCAGTCTGGTACATGTCCAATTCCAGAACAAGCACGGGATTGGTCAGGGCATTGTGCAATAAAAACCCTGGCCCGGATTCGATCACCGTGACCATGGATATCCTGGGACGTTCCTGAAATCAACGGCGCGCCGGCCCTCCGCGTACGCGGACCGGAAGAGGATGACGACGGGTGCATCCGCCCGAGCGACCGTGCGACGAAAAAAAAAGAAGATAAAGGTAAGTGGTTTATGCCTGAGTCATCCGCCGCCGCTGGGGGTGAATTCGCTTATGTCCACATCCCGGGCCTTATCCCGGGAGGCTTCGATGGCTTCCCTGGCGGTCTGCTGGGACTGCTCGCGTTCCTTGAAGGAGACTGCCTTGTACTCGCTTGCGTCCGCAGGTATCAGAAGGCCGGAGTCGTAGTAGAGGTCGGTGACGTCGAGCCTTATCCAGACCCTGCCGTCCCTCTCGCGAACATCCGTTACCTTCCCCACCGTGGAAGTCGGCGTGTACTTCAGTATGTCTCCTTTCTCGGTCACGTTCATCCCTTTATGACGGCAGTCCTCTCTCCGGCGGGCTTGAACTCTCTGAGAGCTCCGCGCCCGAACTCCTTCGTTATGTTGGCGAAGTCGAAGATGAGGCTGGGGTCGGCGAATGCGACGCGTATGAACGGGTTGGCCGTGTAGGCATCTCCGCGGGCGACGTGTGCCGCCTTGGGTATACCGGTGTATCCGGACATGTGACCGACGTTCATTGCGTAGTTGGGGTAGTTGGGACCCCTGAGTTCCATGGGCAGACCCTCATCGGACCTGTAGGCGAAGGAGTTGGCGGAACCGCACTGGTCCTGCAGGTCGAATCCGTAGAACCCGAGCCTTCCGGTCCTCTCCTTGTGCTGTAGCATGGACAGGTACCAGCTGTTGACACCGCAGTCGGCGATTCCGGTTGCCATCGCACCGGCGATTCCGGTTGCGGCGGCGGCGACGGTGGATCTCTGGGATCCGCCGAAGTGGGTCTCCATTATCGCGGGGTACTTCTCGTACATGCTGAGGGCGTACGTGTTGACGTCGTCGCCGAGCTTCATGAGCTCGTCCATGTTGTTGGGGTCGAGCTTGCAGAAGCCGCCGTACTTGTCCTTTATCCTGTCGATGGCGTAGTAGACGTAGTCCTCCAGGATGTTGTCGGTGTATGCCGCGGTGGCGTACTGGGTGAATCCGACACCGCCGGACATGTAGCCTCCCAGGTATATCTGGTCGTACACTGCCGCACCGAGTGCGACGGCCTCGAGGGCCGCGCGTCCGGGGTCATCGGGGTACACACGGTCGGACTGGGTCATGTCTGCCAGGAATCCGAAGGGTATTCCTCCGGGCTCGTTGGGTCCCCTGGCGCGCCTTGCGGGCATCATGGTTCCCATGTTGATAGACAGGTGCTTCGCGGAGTACGCGAAGTCGGCGATGGCTGCCTCTCCGGCCGCAAGCTTGTAGGCGGAGATGAAGGCCATCGAGATCTGCATGGCGGCGTGCCTGGAAACGGTTCCTCCGTCCATGAGCCTTCCGACTATGGTGGGGACGCGGACAGCCTGCATCAGGTTCTTTCCGACCGCTTTCTTCAGCTGCTCGGCCTGGTCCTTCGGGAAGAGCTTGTTGATGTCTATGAGGAACCTGCTGTCGAGCTCGTCGGCGAGCTCGTCGTCGCCGGTGAAGACCTTGACGTACGAGTCGTAGACGAGGGCGGGGTTGACCTCTGCCATGTGCTCCTGAACGACCGCCCCTCCGGGCATCGTGTGGTTGACGATCTCAAGGTAGTTGTTGATCGTCTCGGGGGTGACCTCCTTTCCGAGCCTCTTCTCTATGGTCTCGTGAGGGGAGTTCAGGCCGACGAGGACGGTCCTCCTTATGTCGTCCCATGCCTGCTGCATCGCGGGGTTGTTGACGCAGTGGAGGTCATCCGCCTCCGCGAAGATGTCTGTGTGCGACAGCTGGTAGGGCATCCAGGACCTCTGTCCGAGAGGAACTCCGATGTCCTCGTTCATCATGGGGAACCCGCGTTCCTTGGCTATCGCTTCTGCGGACTTCTGGAACTCCACCTTGCTCTTCGACTGTTTCCAGCCTCCGTAGCAGTAGTATTTGGTGGACATGTCCGTGGGGTCCTCTTTGAACTTCTTCTTGCATGCTTCCATGAACAGCTTTTCTTTCTGTGCCATTCTTTACACCCCCTTTACCTTGAAGGGCTGGTATCCGCCCAGGGTCCTGAGCTTGTGGATCCTGAGTCCGTACATGGAGACCTCTTTGTCGTCCCTCATGTCAACGCCGTCCGCCCTGAATATGGTCGTCCTCTTCTGGAGGTCCGACATCGAGGCGGGCTTTCCTACGGAGATCTTCCTGTCGAGGGGCAGTGCGACCTGGTCCTTGACGTATACGACCTCTTTCTTGCTGTCATCCCAGACGTACCTCTGCCAGCCGTCGAACATCAGGCCGTTCTCGTCGAGACGGCAGGCGTGTCCGTGGACGGTCGCACCCCTTATGCCGGTGAGGGCGGGGTCGAAGGTCTCGTTGTCGATCATCTCCTTGGCGAGGACCTCCAGGTCCCTCTCCCTGACTTCGATGATCTGCCTTCCGGAAAGGGTACCGGTGTCGATACCCCTGTACCTGGACAGGTACATCCATGCCCTCTGGTAGGGGGATATGGGGGCGAAGTAGACGGAATCGGTGAACTGTATGTACCTTATCCTGTCTCCGCTCTTTGCACCCTCGATGGGTTTGACCAGCGCCCTGATGGGGCAGAGGGTCTCGTAGGGGTTCTCGTCGAGAGGGGCGTGGATCGTCTTGTAGTCCTCTCCGGGGTTGCGGTGTCCCATGATCCTCACGACGTCGTCCATGGAGACGTCGCGGAGTTTCTTCAGGTTGACCTTGGGGTCCATGTACCTGCGCCTGTTGACGGCAGGTGTGGTGGCTCCAGGGTAGAATTGTCTCTTGTATGCCATGTTTATGCACCTCTGTAATCATGCAGTGAGGTCCTGTATTTCGAGTATCTGCCGACCTGGAGGTCGTATCCGAACGGTATCGTCCGGTCGCAGGCCTCCTTGATCCCGGCCACCGTGGCATCGAGCGTGTCCTCGTCCTCGACGTCCAGCTCCAGATAGAACGCCCCTACCAGATGGCGGAGCTCCACTTCCTTTCCGTTGAACTCAATAGCCTTGCGTTCGGAATGGTTGTTATCTAGACCCTTGTTGGGTCCGCTGTTTATCGTCTTGGGCAGGCTCTCGCCCGTCATGTTTATCTGCCTTATGTGGCCGACCGTAGCGAGCGCGTCGAGTACCTTCTCGGTCGTTTCTGCTTTGAGCAGGCGGTTGGTCATAATCATGACCTCGGGAAGAGGTATCCCGGCATAATCTACGGTAGGTTCGTTACTCGTCATGTAGGATCATCTCACAGCTTCTTTGCGACTTTCTTGGCCTCCGCCGCGACGACCTGGATAGGCGTCCTGAATTCCTTCATATCTCCGAAGACCTCCTTGAAGAGGCTGGATGTGGCCTCTGCGGAGAAGGTCTGCGTGCCTCCGTCGAGACAGTTGGCTGCGGTCACCGCGGGTATGAGGACACCCTTGGAGTGCTTGGTGACGACGTGGTTCCCGTGGAACAGACCGGGGCCTCCTCCTCCGTAGATGGAGTGGGAGAAGAAGGACATGCCTACGCCCACTCCCTCGGACCTTCCGTAGTCGACACCGGGCAGGCCGGTCTCGTGCTCCAGCATATCGTTGTAGTACAGGATCGTACCGGGGACTCCCTGTGCGGCCCTTGCGGCACCGACGTTGACCATCACCGCTGCGACCATTCCGGTTGCTGCGTATGCGTTCCAGAGGGGAAGGTCATCGGTTGTGTAGACCTTGTATCCCGAGGGCAGAGTCTCCTTGACCCTTATGACGCCATCCTCTATTGCCTTCTCGACGAGGGACTCGACGACGGTACCGACGGTGCCGGTCTTGCCGTTCTTCTTGACGATGGTGTAGAGCATGTTGTTGGCGTTCAGACCCTGGTATGCGAGCGCTAGGAGATGTCCCCTCTCGAAGGGACCTATCGCGTCTCCCATCTCGAAGGCACCCATCTGCTCCAGTATAGCGGACAGGGCGGTGCCCTGCATGGCGTTCCTGTCGACCAGTGCGACCACGTGGTTGGCCATGATGTTCCTTATGGCGTAACCCGCACCCTCGTTGTTCTGGGGAACCTCGAGGATGGATTTGACGTTGGAACCGGTGAATGTCATTGTCTGGGGGTATCTTCCCCAAACAGCCGCCTTGACCATGTTGGCCTTGTACATCGGTATGTTGAACTCGTCGATGATTGCCTCGGTGACGGCTGCCGCTACGGCGGTGAAACCGGTGGTGTACTCGATACCCGCCTTCATTCTATCCTCAGGGATGACGATGACGAGGTTCTTTCCGCCGGACTTTACCTCGACGACGGTGTCGTCTCCATCACATACCTGGACCATTTCTTTGACTGCCTTTGCGATCTTCTCTGCGTTGGCGACCAGCGGGATGTCTATCTCCTTCCCTTTGATCATCGCGCCGCCGACGGATCCGGACTTGAGACTCTTCTCGATGCCCGCAAGGCTGACTGCAATGGTCCTCTCGGTGAGAGACGCGATCCTCTGAATCGCTTTGTTGCGCAACGGACTGATGGCTTCCAGCGGAACCTGTTTAGCTATGCGCTTTCCGCGGTCGTCATACAAGTCGATTACGTCCTCGTATTTTGGCATTTCATACCTCCTTTTTCGATAAAGTGGCGGAAAACACACGTTCTCCGCATTCCCCCTTGCGGTTTGGTGTATCTCCTAGTTGAATATAAAGAGTGTGTAAAAGTCGCTGGAATTCATTGTTTTTGATTAAAAACCAAACTCAGCCATAATAATACAGAAGCGAAATCCGAGAATTCCCTACATCAATTCGTATTTAAAAATTTGTTTAAATGATGTTAACCCCGGAATCGGACGCCTTGGAACACCTGCTGATCACTTGGTTCCGCGACCCGGTGGGTCGAACTTCTCCATCAGGCCGTTGACGAGATCCACGATCTCGGCGCCGGACGAGGAGTAGCCGTCGGCATGTATCTGGTCGCACCATTCCTGGCTGCAGGGCGCCCCTCCGATTATTATGAGGAAGCCCCTGCCTGCCTCGTCCGAATACCTGACGACGGACTCCTGGGCCTTCAGGGTTGTGGTCATGAGCGCCGAGCAACCGACGATCTGCGCCCGCTCTGCGGCGGCCGCGTCTATGAACTCGTCCTCCCCCGTGTCGCTGCCCAGGTCAACCACCAGGTAACCTGCGCCGCGTAGCATGGCGCAGCAGACGTTCTTGCCTATCTCATGTATGTCGCCCTTGACCGTCCCCATGACCACGGTCCCGCGCATTGCGTCGCACCCGGCCTCCATATATGGCCTGAGCACCTCCAGGGCGGCTTCCATGGTCTTGGAAGCCGCTATGACCTGAGGCAGGAACAGATTGCCTTCGCCGAACATCTCCCCGATGCGAGCCATGCCAGCGCCCAGCCCTTCGGCCACTATCTCCTTGAGAGGGATCCCGGAATCCACCGCCTCGCGTGCCACGCGTTGGGCCAGCTTGATATCCCAGGTCTCCACAGATATCCTGAGATCATCCATTATGAAGCCTTTCTCCCTAATACTCGACACCTCCGGTTAAGTAACATCCTGCACAGTATATAATCCCGTTAACCCTGTGAGACAGGAGACGGGGCCTACCGCCCCTGAAAGGAAACACGGGGATTTCAGTCCCTCTTGGCCTTCTTGAAGACCCCTTCCTCGTACTTCGCCAAACGCTCGACGAACCCCGGGATCATATCATAGGGGACTCCGATCGCCATCTCGTCGGGCCTCATGTCCGTCCTCTTCCTGCACCCGTAACATCCCAGGGAAATGTTGGGGCGGCCCGTCATTATGGGTATGGTCGTCGAATCCTCGCAGACGCACTGGAAAGGTGCGGTGCTGAACTCTGCCCTGTTGCCTTTCTCGGCTGTCATGAGGGCGACGAACCAGTATATCCTCTCGGGCATGTCCTCGAAAACCACCACATCCGGATCGAAGGATACCTTAGCCAGCGGACAGATTATCTCGCCTTTGGTCTTGTAAGGTATGACCAGGCGGTCCGCTATCATCCTGGCCGCCGCCTCGGGACCGTCATGTATCCCGATGGATGCGTGGAACTCTCCCGAGATTATCTTCTCCGGTGCCTGTACCATCCCCAGGACCGCCGACCCGACGTGGCAGTTGTGGGATTCGAACGGTACCTTCAGGCATTCGCCCTTGGAAGCCCGCGACACCGCCTGGCAGTGGCTGAGCTGTCCTTCGGGGACCACGTAGCCCTCCGGGTAGTCCTCCTCCTCGCGTACAAGCTTGACGGCCACGGGCTCGCGCCTCAGTCCCAGTATCCTCTTGAGTTCCTCTGCGTACCGGGCGTTGGATTCCAGTTTGGATGTCATACAAGGCGGGAAAAAGCACCCTGGCCGTATAAAGATATGCAGAAAAAGGAAAGGATTTGGTTTTAAATGGTTTCTGGATGTCCCCGCGGGTCTGCCGACCTTCAGCCTTTGACGGCCTTGACGAGGGCTTCCATGTTGGCGTCGGGCGTGGAGACCGCTATGCCGCATCCGGAGGATATGACGTTAAATCCTGCCTCGACACAGTGCTTGGCCGCCGCCGCGACCTCCTCGGGGGTTCCCTGGAAGAGAGGTCTGACGGATCCGACGTTACCGACAAGGACGGCCTTGCCGGCGACTATGTCCACGGCCTTGTCGGGGTTGACCTTCTCCTCGATGGAGAGACCGGTGACTCCGGTGCCGATCATCTTGGGTATTATGGGGGCCGTGTCGCCGCAGATGTGGAGAACCGAGAAGGCGTCCTTTACAGAGGCGAGAACATCGGAGATGTACTTGCCTGCAGCGTCCTGGAACATGTCGGGTGCGATCATATCGGTGGATGCGGAAGGCTCGGACATCTGGATTACATCTGCGCCTGCATCGGAGAGGGCCTGGGTGTATGCCTTGCATATCGGGGACACGGCATCTACCCACTTGGAGACCTCCTCGGGGGCCATCATCATACCGAAGACCATGTTCTCGGTGTTGACCAGGTGACCGGTGAGGGTGAAGGGTCCGGTGTTGCCTGCGACCAGGCAGTAGTTCTCGCCGTGGGACTTCTTGAGGATTTCCATGGCCTTTATGGCCTCGGCGGGCCTTCCGCCTGCGACGAACTCGGCGGGGTCCATGAGGTTGGGCTCGTCGTACTCTCCCGTCATGGGATCGAACTTGTGGGGGTGCTCCTTGAGCATGGGGGACGCATCCTTCTTGGTGACCTGGACGGTGCATCCGAGCCTCTCGGCCTCCGCCGTCAGGCAGAAGGGGGCCCTAACGCACTCGAAGCCGAAGACATCCGCCTGTGCGGCACCGAGCTTCGCCATGAGGTTGGCATCCTTGTGGGCCTCGGGCCATGCCGCGCCGACCTTCTCCATCTGCCCGATGGTGGCAGACTGGGTGAATATGGCGACAGGGGGCCTGTCGAGGGATTCCTGTTTCATCGCTGCAAGTACTCTTTCTCTGGGAGTCATTGACATTATAAATTCTCCTTGTAAGCGAGAATGAACTCATTTTATTTAACCTGCACGTCCGCGCCTCCTGCCTCTGTCATGGGGCGGGATGCCCCGAAATCATATGCGGATGTCCATCAGATCCCTGAGTTTCCCCAACGGCAGGAGCCCGAGCTCGGTCACCCCGTATATGTCCGCATCGCCGTGGTTGGAGCAACGCAGGGCGGGCGCCATGACCGAATCGGATCCGCATGAAAGGTCGTTGCCCGAGGAGAACGGGCTGAAGGGAGGCAGGACCGTGACACCGTCGGCCTTCGCGTGGACGAAGCACTGCAGCTTCATGCCTCCGCTCATCGCCCCGGGTATCCTGACCGAGGGGTGCTCGTGGCCTATTATGACCGGCCGGACGCCGCTGTCCACGTGCCCGTGCTCCAGCCTGTGGCCGCACAGGTCCGCGTGGTCGACTGCCAGAAGGCCCATGTCGGAGATCGTGTTCTGGAGGAAGTTGTCATGGTTCCCCTTTATCACAACGACCTCCGCCGCATCGTCCAGCAGGCCGATGACCGTCCTGACCTCGTTCCTGGCCTCGAACTTGGACCGCCTGAAGTCGTGCTTGATGTCACCCAGCAGGACCACGGTCGAGGGTTCGTACTTGGACAGTATCCTGTTGAGGGCGTCCCTTATGGATCCCGTGTTTATCCTGGGAAGGTAGAGCCCCTCCTCCTCCATGGCCTTCTCGTACCCCAGATGAAGATCGCCAAGAACGGCCACCGAGCCCCCGTCCAGGAGCAGGCACCTGTCGTTGGTGATCCTCACGCCCTCGGAGATCTCGATGGAATCCATGCACCGTCAACAACGTTCATCGGTAAAAATTGTTCATCCGACAAGGTTTTTCTACGGCTCGATGATGGGGGTCGCATGATAGAGAGGACGTTCCGGATCATACCGTCCGTCGGACCCAGGAAGGAAAAGGGGATATGGGATGCCGGCATCATGAGCTGGAGTGATTTCCTGTCCTCCGAACGGGTCCCGGGGATCCCATGCGGATCCAAGTCCGTATGCGATTCCGTCCTGGAGACGGCTTCCGTGTTCCTTTCGGAGGGGGACGGCAGGTCCCTCGGCGGGATGCTCCCCCGGGGGGAGCAGTGGAGGCTTTACGGCCGCTTCGCGGACAGGGCCGCCTTCCTGGACATAGAGACGGACGGTCTCGCCCGGGACTCTCTGGTGACCGTGGTCACCGTTCAAGGCCCCGGTGGCACCGCGACCCTGGTGAACGGCAGGGACCTGGACTCGGACTCCCTGTCCTCGGCGCTTCGCGGGGCGCAGCTCCTCGTGACCTTCAACGGGAGCTGCTTCGACGTGCCGGTTCTGAGGAACAGCTTCCCCGACGCGGACCTGGGCCTCCCTCATTACGACCTCCGTTTCGCCTGCAGGAAGGTTGGTTATCGCGGAGGCCTCAAGACCATCGAGAGGCAGATGGGCATAACCAGACCGGAGGGGATAGAGGAGGTTGACGGGATGGAGGCGGTGCGTCTCTGGAGAAGGTGGGAGCGTAGCGGGGACCGGGGAGCCTTGGAGACGCTGCTCGAGTACAACCGCGCCGACACCCTGGACCTGCGTCCGATAGCCGATACCGTGTACGATAAGCTGGTAAGGGAGCATGCGGGGTTCTGCTATGCGGATTGAACGCATGGAGGCCGACGCCCGCAAGGCGGCCGGGATGATAAGGGACGCCGGGAGCGTGCTCGTAGTTTCCCACATAGACGCTGACGGCATAACCGCCGGATCCATAGCCGCCACGACTCTGGCGAGACTCGGGAAGCCGTACCGCATAAGATTCGAGAAGAAGATGTCCGAGGATACTGTCTCGATGATAAACGGAGCCCCGGAGGACCTTGTCTGGATATGCGACCTGGGAAGCGGATACCTGTCGGATTTCTCCCGGCCGGGCATCGTGGTCACCGACCACCACGTTCCGGACCCCAGATGGAGGAGGAAACAGACAGTGCTGGACGATTTCGAGGACGTGTGTCACGTGAACCCCCACGTCTACGGCATGGACGGCTCCCGCGAGGTCTGCGGGGCCGGGATGACGTATGTCGTGTCCAAGGCCGTTGATCCCGCCAACGCGGACCTCTGCTACCTGGCGATAGTGGGCGCGTGCGGCGACTTCCAGGATTCCGACGAGTCCCGTCTGGTGGGGTACAACCGGGTCATACTGGCAGAGGCCGAGGGCCTGGGACTTGTCCTCTCCGAGGAGGATGTGAGACTGTTCGGAAGGGAGACCAGGAACCTGGTGCAGTTCCTCCAGTACAGCGGGGACCCGGTTTTGCCGGGTCTGACCGAGAACGGCGCCGGGTGCGCTGATTTCCTGGCGGGACTCGGTATATCCTTGGGCGACGGGGGGAGACGGAGGTCCTGGTGCGATCTGGACGATGAGGAGAGGGAGCGTGCCACATCCGCCCTGCTGGAGCTTGCGGGGACGCCGGAGGCCGCCCGCCGCCTCTTTGGGGAGGTCTACTCCGTAACGATGCACCGGAAGGGCTCGGGCCTCAGGGACGCCAAGGAGTTCGCCACCCTCCTGAACTCCTGCGGACGCTACGATGACGCGGAGACCGGGATGCGCATATGCATGGGCGACCCTTCCGCCCTGCGGGACGCGAAGCGCAACAGGGCCGAGCACCGCCGCAACATATCCTACGCCCTGTCCTACGTGAAGGACAGACGCCTGATCAGGGAGAGGCGGTTCATACAGTACTTCGACTCGGGTGACGAGATACGGGAGACGGTGGTCGGGATAGTCGCCGGCATGATGCTGAACTCGGATTCCGCTCGCAGGGACCTCCCGATGCTGGCCTTCGCGGACGCGGACGACGGCACCAAGGTCTCCGTCAGGGCCGACCGCTCGCTCATAGAGAGGGGGCTGAACCTGTCCAGCGTGATGAGCACGGCGGCGGGGCTTGTGGGCGGTTACGGCGGCGGGCACAATGTGGCCGCCGGGGCCACCATACCTCCGGACAGGAAGGAGGAGTTCCTCGACATCGTCGAGGACATAATATCCTCCCAGCTCATCTGAGCAGCGTGTACAGCACCGCCTTCTGGGCGTGCAGGCGGTTCTCCGCCTGGTCGAAGACAACGCTCTGGGGCCCGTCCATGACCTCCGCTGTTATCTCCTCGCCGCGGTGAGCTGGGAGACAGTGCATCACAATGCAGTCAGGTTTGGCCAGGGAAAGGAGGCCATTGTTTATCTGATACATCTGGAACAGCTTCAGGGCCGCCTCCTTGGATGTGTCGTCACCCATTGATATCCATGTGTCGGTGTACAGAACATCTGCGTCCGCGCATGCCACCTCGGGCTCGTGGGAGGCGACTATCTTGCTGCCGTTTGCATCCGCTATGCGTGAAGCGTTCAGCATTATCTCCGCGTTGGGCATGCGGGTGGCGGGGCAGCAGGCGATCATGTCTATGCCCATTATGGCGCTTGCGTACAGAAGGGAGTTGCAGACGTTGTTGCCGTCCCCGAGATAGACCAGCTTCCTGCCGCGGAAACCGCCCTTCTTCTCCTTTATCGTGACCATGTCCGCCAGGGCCTGGCAGGGGTGCTCCAGGTTGTCCAGGCCGCTTATGACGGGAACCGTTGTCGCCTCTCCGAGACGGTCCATTACCTTGTAATCGTATGCGCGGTACATTATGCCGTGGACGAACCGGCTCATCACCTTGGATGTGTCCTCCACGGTCTCCCCGTGCTTGCCCATGTGCATGTTGCTTGAATCGAGGTAGAGGGCGTGGCCGCCCAGTTCGGTTATGGCAACGTCGAAGGATATCCTGGTCCTGGTGCTGGGTTTCTCGAAGATCATCGCCAGTGTCTTGCCTTTCAGGGGGGCGTCGTGGTTGCCGCGCTCCGCCTTCAGCTTTATAGCTAGATCCACAAGCTCCGGCATGTCGTCCTTCATGTCAAGGACCGAGATCAGATTCCTCTTCGTCATGCCCGGTTATCTATTATCGGGGGTAATAACCCTTATGCTCGGCAACGGACGGGCACGTGCGGAGGATGTCCGAAAGAGGAGAAAGTGTTCGGCATCGTTCACACACCGTCGGCTGGTGTGCACCGGGGACCCCGCCGACCACCGATTCGAGGAAGAAACGGTGCACGGAGGTGTCGTCGGTTAGCTCGGGGTGGAACGCCGTGACCATCTGCCTGCCGTACCTGGCAGCCACAGGCCTTCCTCCGACCTCGGCCAGCACCTCCACCTCCGGCGCGGTCCTGGATATGGCAGGGGCCCTGATGAACTCCATCGGTATCGGCCCCTGCCCCCCGAAGTGTGACTGGGCCGAGAAGCTCCCGAGCTGCCTGCCGTAGGCGTTGCGGACCGCCTGTATGGGCATGGTGCCGATGCAGGGGCGGCCCCCCTGAACGCTCTCCGAGAGGAGAATGAGCCCGGCGCAGGTGCCGAAGACCGGGAGGCCCCCGCCTATCATCTCCCTGATCGTCCCCGTCATCCCCTGGTCGTCCAGTATCTTCCCCATGACGGTGCTCTCGCCTCCCGGGATTATCATGCCGTCCATTCTCTCCCCGAGGTCACGGGCCGCACGTATCTCGAAGCTGTCCACACCCAGACTGTCCAGCATGCTCCCGTGCTCAGCGAAGGCCCCTTGGACCGCCAGGATCCCGATCATCACTGACCGCGCTCCGACATGAGCGTGCGTATCTCCTCCTCGTTTATGCCCACCATGGCCGGACCGAGGTCCTCGGATAGTTCCGCCAGCACCTTGGCGTCGCGGTAGTTGGTCACCGCCCTGACTATCGCGGCGGCTCTCCTCTCCGGGTTGCCCGACTTGAATATGCCGGAGCCCACGAACACGCCTTCCGCGCCGAGCTGCATCATCAGGGCGGCGTCCGCGGGGGTGGCCACGCCTCCCGCCGCGAAATTGACCACGGGCAGCCTGCCGTTCTCGTGCACGTAGGAGAGGAGGTCCAATGGTACCTGGAGCTGCTTGGCGGCCTCGAAAAGCTCGCATTCCTCCAGCGAGGCGACCCTGCGCATCTCGGACCGGACGGCACGCATGTGCCTGACGGCCTGCACAACGTCCCCCGTGCCGGGCTCCCCCTTGGTCCTTATCATCGAAGCCCCCTCGGCTATGCGCCTCAGGGCCTCGCCGAGATCCCTGGCACCGCACACGAAGGGCACGTCGAAGGCCGTCTTGTCTATGTGGTGGACATCGTCCGCGGGCGAGAGGACCTCGCTCTCGTCTATGAAATCGATCTCCAGAGCCTGAAGTATCTGCGCCTCCACGAAGTGCCCGATGCGGACCTTCGCCATCACGGGTATGGAGACGGCCTCCTGTATGCCCCTTATCATCTTGGGGTCGCTCATCCTGGACACACCGCCGGCGGCGCGTATGTCCGCCGGGATCCTCTCCAGTGCCATCACGGCGCACGCTCCGGCGCTCTCCGCGACTCTCGCCTGCTCCGGCGTCGTTACATCCATGATGACCCCGCCCTTGAGCATCTGGGCCAGCTCCTTGTTCAGACCGTATCTCTGATTCATCTTCTATCACCGGGACGGCTTCCCTGACCGCCTATCACCGCTCCATATTTGTACTATGCCCAAACACTCCGCATAATTTCCGCGGGACACGGGGCGTTCCGGGCCGGCGAAGGGCCGCCGGGGGCGGAGACCGCGACCCGGACCTGGAAAACGTTTATTTATGTCGACGTGATGGGCACCCCTATTGTATGGCCGGGATAGGGTAGCTTGGTTATCCTAGGGGACTGTGGATCCCTTGACTCGGGTTCAAATCTCGGTCCCGGCCCCTACTTCTGAAATACTCTGCGCGCGCTAGGTGATGTCATGGCATGGAAAGGAAGACTCGAGAGGATAGACGACCACAGGTGGGAGATCCCCCGGGACCCGGAATCCGGCATGAGGACCAACGCCGTCATATTCGCCAAAGAGTCCATGATACCGCAGATATGCGGCGACAACGCCCCCCAGCAGGCGGCCAACGTCGCCTGCCTGCCGGGGATAGTCGGCAGCTCGATGGCCATGCCCGACATACACTGGGGCTACGGGTTCCCCATCGGAGGTGTGGCCGCCGTCGATTCCAACGAGGGGTCGATATCCCCGGGGGGCATAGGCTTCGATATAAACTGCGGGGTCCGCCTCATAAGGACCGGTCTCAAGGCGGAGGACATAAAGGGGAGCATCGGCGTCCTCGTTGACGAGCTCTACAAGAACGTGCCCTCCGGCCTCGGATCCAAGGGCCTGACCAAGGTGGGCAACAGGGAGCTGGAGGAGATACTGTCCAACGGTTCCGAGTGGGCCGTCGAGAACGGATACGGCTGGGAGCGCGACCTGGAGGTCACCGAGGAGAAGGGCCACATGACCGACGCCGACACCACCAAGGTCAGCGACAAGGCCAGGAAGAGGGGCTTGCCCCAGCTGGGTTCACTGGGGTCCGGCAACCACTTCCTAGAGGTCGACGTGGTCGGGAAGGTATTCGATGAGAGGGTCGCGAAGGTATTCGGACTGGAGGAGGGCGACGTCACCGTCACCGTCCACTGCGGATCCAGGGGGTGCGGTCACCAGATCGCCACCGATTACCTCCAGCAGATGGAACGCTATGTCAAGGACAACCGCGTGGACCTTCCGGACAGGCAGCTGGCCTGCGCCCCGTTGAACACCGGTCTGGGGGACGACTACTACGCCGCCATGTGCTGCGGCGCCAACTACGCCTGGGCCAACCGCCAGATGATAACGCATTGGGTCAGGGAGTCCTTCGAGAGGATCCTGGGCGGATCCGCCGAGGACATGGGCATGGACGTGGTCTACGACGTTGCTCACAACATCGCCAAGAAGGAGCGCCACGAAGTGGAGGGGCACAAGGAGGACGTCCTGGTGCACAGGAAGGGGTCCACCCGCGCTTTCTGCGCCGGCCGTCCCGAGGTCCCGATGATGTACAGGGACGTGGGCCAGCCCGTGATCATACCCGGGGACATGAGCGTGGGGACGTACGTGCTGGTGGGGCTGCAGGGGGCCATGGAGGAGACCTTCGGGTCCACCTGCCACGGTGCGGGGAGGAAGATGTCCCGCAAGGCGGCAACCGAGAGCCTCCGCGCCGGAGACATCAGGGCGGGCATGTCCGACCTCGACATATACCTGAGGAACGGGTCCGAAGAGGGCCTTCTGGAAGAAGCCCCGCAGGCTTACAAGGACGTGGACGAGGTCATATCGGTGGTATGCGACTCGGGCCTCACCGCCAGGGTCGCCAAGCTGACGCCCATGGGCGTGGTCAAAGGCTGAGCACCTTCCGGGCCGCCCTCTCCACCGCCTCCCTCTTCCCCCTGGGGGCGGACACGGCCATCGCCCAGTCCAGGGTGTCACGGGTCTGAAGGGCCTTGGCTATCGGGGAGTATTTGGTTATCGAACGAACCCGGCCCTCACGGTCCAGTATGGAGACGTCGGTCTTGCCTATCTTCGCCATGTCCATCAGGGCGGACTTGAGAGGTATGTCCACAAGGACGTCCTGGTCGTCCACCCCCGCCGCCTCGGCGATCTCCCACTCCAGGGCCCGCCGCTTGTGATACGGCAGGTAGCGCTGAAGGACCGTGGAGGTGTCCTCGTCCAGGTCTATGGTGTACAGGACCAGGGCGCTCTTGTAGAGCCTGCGGTCGAGAAGGTCCCGGACGATCCTGGATGACCTGCCTCCCGAGGAGATTATGGCGCTTGTCAGGTCGAAGTCGGACATCAGGTATATCTCGGAGAGGTCCAGGCCCGACGTGTCCGCCGCCTTGGTCAGCATCATCTCCGCTAGCCTCACGGTCCTGTGGTAGTACACGGAGGAGTACATGAGAGCCCTGGAGACCATCAGGCCCTCGGCGGCCGAGATGCCCCCCTTCTCCAGCACGATGCGGTCGTTGTGGACGCGCATCGTGTTGAGCAGACGGTCCGTGTCTATGGACCCGTGGGACACCCCCGTGTAGTGCGCATCGCGGATCAGATAGTCCATCTGGTCGGCGTCCACCGGCCCGTGTATTATCTGGTGCACGTAATCCTTGGAAGGGAAGTAGGAGGCCCTGTTCCCTTCGGCGAAGCTCTCCAGGCTGAAGGTCCTGGATTCAGGGTAGGATATGAGATCGCAGACTGTGTCGGCGGATATCCCGGAGCCCTCCAGGACCTCGCCTATGGGTGGGGGCTCCTCCCCCAGGTCCCGGTCCCTGGAGAGACGGTTCGGGACCGTCCCGGTTATCAGCGCGCGGGCCAGGCCCATGTGGTCCATCCCGGTGCGGTCCTCCATTATGTCCTCCATCGTGTGCGAGAAGGCGGGGTGGCACACGTCGTGCAGTAGCGCGGCGGCCCTGACCGTGTCCGAGTCCTCCCGTTCCAGACCTATGTTGGAGGCCATCCTGCCCGCCAGGTGGAACACGCCCATGCAGTGTTCGAAGCGCGTGTGGTTCGCCCCGGGGAAGACCATGTTGCCCATCCCCAGCTGCCTGACCCTGCGGAGCCTCTGCATCTCGTGCCTGTTCAGAATCTCCAGGAAGAGGCCGTCGACCGGTATGCTCCCGTGCACGGGGTCCTGTATCATCTTCCTTGCGCCCATCTCATCTCACCCTCAGCTTCTCCAGTCCGGTCCCCGGCGGGGAGTACACGAGCAGGTTGTCGCCGACGGACATCATGCTCCCGCCCGTGTCCTTGGCCACCTGACGCAGGTCCCCTGCCGCCCGGAGCCTCAGATCGTCGCCTGAGGAGAAGCGGGACATGTCGGCCACGACCGGGTTCCCCTTGTACGCCCTGTCCATGACCTTCTTCATGTCCCCGTATTCCAGCACCTCGGCCACCAGCAGCCTGTGCCCGTACGTGCCCGCGGTGGCCTCCCCGGCCTCTCCGAGGTCCACGAAGGCCCGGGGCCCCTCCTCGGCGGTGGCTCTTCTGCGGAACATCCTCTCACTCGCCGGTCTTCCAGAGCTTGTCGCCGACGTTGTGTATCGTCCTTATGGCCTTGCCCTTCTCCTTGTTCATCAGTCCGGACCCGGAACGCAGGGATATCCCCACGGCCAGGGGGACCAGGTTCCTGACGTCCCTTATCCAGACCAGGTCTCCCTCGGCTATACCCGGATCGGCATCCATTATGCCGGGCCCCATCACGTCCGCCCCGTTCGTCACATACGGGACGGCCCCCATGTCGACGGTGACAGCCTTCCTGGAGGGCTTGTACTTCAATATCCCCCTGACGGTCAGGAAGGGGCGCCCCTCGAGGACGAGACCGACTATGTCGCCGCCCAGGAACAGAACGTTGAACTCGCTGCTCTCGGCCAGGTCCACTGGGTCCGTCTCGCCGAACACGGGAACCCCGAGGGCGGCTTCCAGCTCTTCGGAGATGGCCTTGATCTCCTTCGAACGCATCCTCTTCCTCTTGCGGATCATTATGTCTGCCATCGCCTGGAATATGTGCTCCGCCGTTATCAGTGTTTTGCATTGGAAGCCTGCAATTCTTTAAGTCAGCATTCGCATACGGTACCCATGAACGTAGCCAAGGCCTTGGCGCGCCTGGGGCTGGCGGCCGTGACCGTCGCGGTGATAGCGATGATCGTCATGGCATTCGTCCCTCTGACTCAGAACGGTATCTCGGTGAGCGGCACCGAAGGTCTGGAAATCGGCATCGAACAGGACCCGGCCGATCCCATCAGGTTCATGATATCCGCTAACCAGCCGATCGTGATACACTCCGACATGCCATATGACTTCGAAAGGGTGGGCCTGTCGATGTCCCTGGATGCCGGAGATGGGGTCAGCTTTGCCGTATACGAGCAGATGGGAATCACGCTCAAGAAGGGAGAGGAGACGTCCCTCCAGATAGAGGGGGACTTCGGGCTCCTCGACACCATAATGGTGCTCTCATACTACAACGGCCAATCCTCTGAAGAGGGGATAGCCATGCCCATGTCCCTGCGGCTTCAGGGGTACTACATGGCAGGGATGCTGGGAGCGAGCGTAGAGGTGAGTATGGAGGTCCCGATATCCTCGACGGGGACCGTGACCCTTGACTCGGAGGACCCGAAGGTCCTGTCGTGCAGGATGACCGGATTGGAGGGCAGCATGTTCGACGGCCTGCCGGACGGGACCCACGCCACCATACTGGGGCAGGATGGCGGCCAGAACATCGAAGTGAACTTCTCCGTCCCGGCCCAGGGCACGCTGGAGATGGTCACGTCCACGGTGGGGGACCTGTATCTTGCGGGCGCGCTCAGGGGCGCGCTCAATGAGGACGGGACCATGACCGCGGAGGTCACCGTCCCGGGCGATCCGACCGAGACGTTCACCATCACGGCCGAGGATGCCGCCGACCTCATAGCCATCGTAGAGGCCATATACGGGACCCCGGCCGGGGAGGGATCCGCATGACGGGAATCAGGGAGGACTTCGCCCTGGGCAGGGGCAGCAGGGCCAGGTCCTTGCTGAGCTTCACCTGGGGGGCCCTGGTGCTGCTCGTGCTGCCCCTGATCCTGTACTACTACTCCGGGGAGATCGCGGCATGGATGGCCGGCATGATCCAAGGGCTCGAGCAGGAGGACTTCGACAAGATACTGGCCCTGCTGAGGTCCGTCCTCGTGGTGTACATGCTGTTCGGCCTTCCGCTGCTGGTTCTGAGGATACCGATAGGCTATTACCCTCCCGGCAGCTACTCCAGGATGATCTTCTGCCTGATAAGCGGCGTGTACGCCATATTCTGGGTGTACATGTTCACCCAAGGCGGCGTACTGGTCGTCGACGCCACGGACCTGGCCGGGGCCATGAGCTCGGGCACGATCACTGGACTTACCATGACCGCCGACATGTCGGGATTCATATGGGTCGTGATGGGGCTCATGGTTCTGAAGCTCGTGATACCCGTTGCGGAATTCAAGGGAGCCAGAGACGAGTACATCAACGGCCCCAAGGACGACCGCAAGGAGAGGGTCGACCGCACGGTGAGGGTGAAGGGGAGACACGAGGGGGACTGAATTGGGCATAAGCATAGGGATCAAGGAGCTGGAGGCCCCCTCCGCGGCCTGCCGCTCCTATAAGACCGACATACGCCGGATCATGATGACGGACACGGCGGGCTTCGAGGATGCTGCCGAACATGACGAGAAGGTACCGCTCGAGAGGGCGATGACCGAGTTCCCGGATTGGGAGGCGTTCCTCAGGAGGAACCGCATCAACCCGGAGACCGACGCCGTGTACATGGACAAGGTGAAGAACGCGGACGACAGGGAGAGGTTGGAGCCTCTGGCGGAAAGGACCCCCACCGGATGGGTGGACTTCCCGGCCCTGGACCCCGGAAGGGCCGGAAGGGCTCTGGAATCATCCAAGAATGAGGACCGCGTCACCGGATGGGACCTCCTGGACTTTGACACCATGAACGGCATATGCTCCGGGTGCCCCCTGTCCTGGGACAAGGGCAGGGGATGCATAGGGTCATTCGGGCCCGACGGCAGCCTGCTGCCGGAGATAGCGGCCAGACACGGCTGCGGCATAATCGCCTCCGTGCCGGAAGGGGTCGCATCGGGCAGGGTGTACACCCCCTCGGAGGCCCGGGAGATGCTCAGGGAGACGGAGGTCCTCGCGACGGCGCTACCATCGGAGGGGAAGATGATGGTAAGACGCTACAGCGGGCCGCTGGAACGCCTGTCCGCAGTCGCCAGGATCTCCTCGGAGGAGGGCTGCGGCTTCTACTTCTTCTGATCCGCGGGATCAGCGGGAGAGGGATCCCAGGAGCCAGGACATCTCGCGGCCCAGGGTTCTAAGGGCCCTCATGCCCGCCTCGTCCTTCAGATACCCGGGGGTATCCTTGGCCGTAAGTATGGTGCAGGGCGTGGAGCCGCAGACCACCATCTGGTTGCGTAGCATGAAGTTCACCAGCTCGGAGTAGACCATGGATCCGCCCTCGTGGGCCTGGACCACCAGGGCCGCACCAACCTTCCTCCTCAGCCGCAGACCGCCCGTCTCCGTGGCCAGGCCCGCGCGCTCCAGGAATATCTTCATCTGACCCGTGCAGGACCCGTAGTAGGTGGGGGAGGCCAGCACTATGCCGTCAGCTTCCGCCATCATGTCCACGATCTCGTTGAGGCGGTCATCCTCTATGATGCATCTTCCGTCGCCGCGCATCTCGCAGGACCTGCAGTCGTTGCATGGGGAGAGATGATCGGCGTAGATCTGCACGTGCTCCGTCTCGATTCCTTCCTTCTCCAACTCGTCGAAGAGATCCCCCACGGCGTTTGCCGTGTTGCCTATCAGACGGGGGCTGCCGTTGATCGCGACGACCTTCATGTCCCCGTCAATGCGGGGTGCCGATAAAACCCCTTCGATGCGCATCCGCGTGACCGAATACGGTTTAATACCCAAAAACCATGACGGTGCGTCTGTATTATACCAGAGTCGCGGATTACATAAGCTGAAGGGTTAAGCCATGTTGGAGATTTCAGATTTGCATGTGGATGCCGGCGGGAGGAAGATCCTCAGAGGGGTCAACCTCAACATCAAGGACGGGGAGACCTGTGTGCTCTTCGGCCCCAACGGTTCCGGCAAGAGCACGCTCATGTCCGCAATCATGGGCTACGGGACCTGCAAGGTCACCAAAGGGAACATAGTTTTCAAGGGCGAGGACATAACCGACCTTCCCGTGGACGAGCGCGCCAGGCTCGGGATAGGCATGATGATGCAGAGACCCCCCAACGTCGTGGGGGTCAAGCTCGGGGACCTGGTCAAGGCGGCCTCCGGCGGCGACGGCGGCACCCTTCAACGTGCGGGGGAGTTCAGGATGAAGCCCCTGCTGGACAGAGATGTCAACGTGGGATTCTCCGGAGGAGAGATCAAGAGATCGGAACTCCTGCAGCTGACCGCGCAGAAGCCGGAGTTCATCCTTCTTGACGAACCGGAGTCAGGAGTGGACCTGGAGAGCATAGACCTCATAGGCAAGAAGGTCCACGACCTCCTGTACGAATCGAACAGCCGCTGCCCCTCTGAGAGACGCGTCTCGTCGCTGGTCATCACCCACACCGGACAGATACTGAACTACATAGGGGCAGACACGGCCTATATAATGAGAGAGGGGCAGATACGCTGCTCCGGACGCCCAATGGACATGCTGAAGGACATCAAGGAGAGAGGATACGGAGAGTGCATCGAATGCAGAAGGGTAAAGATTTGAACGCGGTCAAGGATGCTCTCAAGAAGAAGGCGGCCTTCGGCCCGGACATAGACATCGACAGCTTCGACGAGGGCACGTACGAGCCCGAAGGGGTCGATGACCTGGAGGATGTCTCGTCCGAGTTGAAGGACCGCATGGTCAACGTGGGGGTTATGCCCTCCGAGGAAGCCCGCTCCGGCACCATAATGTTCATCGACAACGGCATGTGCCATTGCTCCAACAGGGCTCAGGAGGGGCTCGAGCTCATGAGCACCCGCGACGCCCTCGCCGAACACGACTGGCTGAGCGAGTACAGCTGGAAGGCCGTGGACCCTTCGAAGGACAAGTTCACGGCCAAGAGCTACCTGGAGGACTCCGACGGCTACTTCATACGCGTCAAGGCCGGATACCACGTCAAGGACCCCCTTCAGACATGCATGCTGATCAACAAGAACAAGGCCATACAGAACCTCCACAACATAATCATAGTCGAGGAGGGCGCGTCCTTGGAGATCATAACCGGATGCACGACCAAGAAGAACGCGGAGGAGTCCCTTCACGTCGGCGTTTCCGAGATATACCTGAAGGACGACGCCTCGCTTTCGTTCTCGATGATACACAACTGGGGCAAGGCCACCGGCGTACGGCCCAGGACCAACACGATACTGGGGAAGAACGCCAAATACATCAACAACTACGTACTGCTGAACCCGGTGGGCAGCATGCAGAGCTACCCCGGGGCTTACCTTAACGGAGAGGGTGCCAGCGCGACGCAGAACACCATGTGCCTTGCCCACGGCGGCTCCGATATAGACATCGGAGGGATGGTAGTGCTCAACGCCAGGGGAACCAGCGCCGAGATAATGTCCAGGAGCATAACCAAGGGCGAGGGGCGGATGATCGCCCGCGGCAGGCTCGTGGGCAACGCCAACGGGGCCAAGGCCCACCTGGAATGCCGCAGCATAATCCTGGACGACGGGGGCGTGACCCTGGCCATACCGGAGCTTGAATCCAGCGTGGCGGACGTGGAGATGACCCACGAGGCCGCCGTCGGCAAGATAGCCCGGGATCAGATCGAATACCTCATGTCCCGCGGCCTGACCGAGGACGATGCGGTCAGCATGATCGTGAGGGGATTCCTGGTGGGAGGCATAAAGGGCCTGCCGGACAACCTGAAGAAGGAGATAGACGAGGCGGTTGCCAAGGCAAACCTCGGATCATGAAACCTTCCGGGGGGCCTTCCCCCCGTCCTATTCCATATGTTGCAGGGTTTCAGACTCTGTCCGGCATCTCTGCGGCGTGGAGTATGTTGCCGTCCGGATCCTTGAAGGATGTCGTCAGACCCAGGGGCCCCCTGGCAGGATCCCTGATGAAGACCACGCCCTCGTCTATCAGGCGGCGGTGCATGTCGTAGGGGTTCTCAACCCCCATGTAGAATCCGGTTTCGACTCCCGCGTTCAACCTCTTGTTGAGGAGTAGCCTGTATCCCCTGCCGCCGACCACCGCGGCGCGGGCGTCCTTGTGGTACACGGTCATGCCCAGGGCCTCGGTGTAGAAGGTCAGGGCTCTGGGCAGGTCGGTCACAGGTATCTCCGCCGCAGCTATGGACAGCGGAAGGCCCTCCGCGGTGTATTCGAACATCCCTCCGTTGGGGTCGCCTAGGGGCATACCGGTGTCAACGCATACCGAGGATAAATCCATTCCCATACGCTTTTTAAGGACGTTAATCTATATCGGCCATCACGGAAGTGCATCAATGTCGAAACCTATGATCAGCGGCAAGGAGATCGAGGAGGAGACCCGTCTGCAGGACAGTCTCAGAAGAATCAAACACGTTATAATCGTGATGAGCGGCAAGGGAGGCGTCGGCAAGAGCACCGTGTCCTCGAACCTCGCCCTGGCGCTTTCCATGAGGGGTTACCAGACGGGCCTGATGGATCTCGACATAACCGGACCGAACATACCCAAGATGTTCGCCGTGGAGGATGCGAAGCTGGAGGTGAGCGGCGACAGGAAGCTGATACCCATAGCATACCCTCCTTCACTCAAGATAATGTCCATGGCGTTCCTGCTCCCCGACAAGGACTCCCCGGTCCTCTGGAGGGGGCCGGTTAAGATGGGAGCGATAAAACAGTTCATCGAGGATGTGGAATGGGGATATCTGGACTATCTGATCGTCGACATGCCCCCTGGCACCGGTGACGAGGCCCTCTCCATAGTGCAGCTTATACCCCAGGCGGACGGGATCGTTATAGTCACCACGCCCCAGTCCGTTGCCCTGATGGACTCCAGGAAGTCCGTTGTGTTCGGGGCCGAGACGAAGATACCCGTCATCGGACTGATAGAGAACATGAGCGGATTCGTCTGCCCCCACTGCGGCAAGAGCACGGACATATTCAAATCCGGCGGGGGAGAGGCCACCGCCAAAGATATGAACGTTAGGTTCCTCGGCAGGGTGCCCATAGAGCCGAGGGTCGTGACCACGGGGGATTCGGGCCTCCCGGTAATCGTGGACTCCCCCGAGTCCGAATCCGCCAAGGCCTTCTTCTCCATAATCGACAACATAGTAGAGAGTGTGGAGGGGAAATGAGGATAGGCGTGCTTTCTGAAGGGGACACCCTTGAATCCTTCGTGGCCGAGGATTTCGGCCACGCCCCCTACTTCCTCATCGTCGACCCGGAGACCCTGGACTACCAGGTCGTGTCCAACGAATTCGTGGGCGCCGAAGGCGCCGGGATGAAGGTGGCCGACGCTATCATAGCTCTGAAGGTCGACGCGGTGATAACCGGCGGGATAGGCCCGCACGGCTACGAGGCCCTCACCGCCGCCGGTATCAAGGTGTCCTTCGACGAGGAAGGGACGGCGGAGGACAGCATAAGGGACTTCATGAGAAGGCTCGAGCGCCAGAAGCGGTTCTCAGACTGACCTCTTGTCCCCCCAGATGATTTTGTGAAGCTGGGGGAGCACCCTTGCGTTCATCCCTCTGGACAGAACCCCCTCGGCAAGGGGGAGCAGGTCCATCCCCCCGACGGGACTGAGTATCACGGGGCACGGAACGGAGTGATCGCGGAGGAACCGGGCCGCGGACTCCAGATCTTCTTCGGACCCTATCACGAACTTCAGCTGGTCCTTGCCGCTCAGGTGCTCCAGGTTGGAGACCATCATCCTGTCCGACATCCCGGACGAGGGGCACTTGATATCCATGCTTATGATCAGGTTGTCCCCGTTGGGGACCCGGGAAACGTCCAGCGATCCGTTGGTCTCCAGAACCACGGTGCGACCGGTCTCCAGCAGGGCTCCGATCAGCTCCGGCATGTCCTCCTGCAGAAGAGGCTCCCCCCCGGTGACGCATATGCTGGGGGAGCCGTCCACCAGGGACAGGATGCTCTCCACCGACATCTCCTCTCCTTCCTCCGCAGCGTATCCGGTATCGCACCAGCTGCAGGCCAGATTGCAACCGACCGTCCTTATGAAGAAGGTCGGGACCCCGATCATCAGCCCCTCCCCCTGAAGGGACCTGAACGTCTCGCACACCCTCATGTCATCACTCGTAATCTATCTCGTCCCTGTAACCCGACTCCTCGAAGCCTTTGAGTCTCAGCCTGCAGGAATCGCAGCGGCCGCAGGCCCTCTCCCCTCCGTTGTAGCAGGACCAGGTGAGATGGAGGGGGGCTCCCAGCCTCTTGCCCAGGCGCACTATGTCTGCCTTGGAGCTATGGAGTATCGGGGTCATTATCCTTATCGGGCGGCCTTCTACGCCCGTCTTGGTCCCCACGTTGATCATCCTCTCGTAGGCCTCGAAGAACTCCGGGCGGCAGTCCGGGTAACCGGAATAGTCCACCGCATTGGCACCTATGTAGATGCTTTCGGCGCCCAGAGATTCGCAGAGGCCCGCGGCTATGCTGAGGAAGACTATGTTCCTGGCAGGCACGTAGGTGACGGGTATCTCCCCTCCCAGGTCCCCCGGGCGGTCCAGAGGGACCTCCATGTCCTCCCTGGTCAGGGCGGAACGGAAGGACCTCAGGTCGAGATCTATCACCACGTGATCGATGCCGTAGTACTGGGCCACGGCGGCGGCCGATCCCAGTTCCCGCGTGTGCCTCTGACCGTAGCGGAAGCTCAGGGCGGTGACCTCCCTGCCATCGGCAATGGCCACGGCTGCGACGGTGGTCGAATCCAGGCCCCCGGAGAGAAGAACCACGGCTTTGGACAATCTCATATCTCCTGCGTGAACCAGGCGGTCTGACCCCTCTCCTCGTCCAGGCCCACGGAGACGCTTCTCACGTTGGACGGGAACTCCACCGATCCTGCGATCTGCTGGACCATGAGGCGGGACATCTCCTCTGCTGTGGTCGTGGGTATGTCCAGCAGGACGACGTCCTCCATCGGGAACACGTACCTCTTCCCGCAGGACACGGCCTCGACGGAACCGTCCGTTATGGTTATGCCCACGGTGTCCGACTTGGACGGGAGCAGGGTCTTGTGATCGAATATCTCTATGAGCTCCCTCAGCTTCCTCTTCATGGCCACGAAGTCCATGACCATCCCGTCCTCGCCTATCTCCCCCTCGAGCCTCAGGCGAATTATGTAGGAATGTCCGTGCAGCCTGGAGCACTTCTCGTGCCTGGGTATGAAATGGCATGCCGAGAACCTGAGCCCGGAATACCCGCCGTCGATCTCTAGAATCATATATTGCCTCCTGTGAGCTTCATGGCCAGGGCTATGGAGTCAGCATAGTCCGTCTTGACCCTCGATGTGTCCACGAAGACCTTGTCAGTATTTATGACCGGCGCGCCCAATGCCTTGGCGCCGCCTATGAAATGCATTATCCTGAATATGAGGTTCCCGGTTATCCCGTCCGGCGCTATTATGAGATCTGCCTCCCGAACGGCGGATTCTATGAGTATCTGCGAATGATATGCGTCATATCCTTCCGATACCAGAATCTCGACCAGGCTCAGGGCGTCCCTCATGGTGGCGTCCACCGCGGGGTTCCTACCGTAGTCCTCGCATCTGCCTCCGGACATCACCGCGATCCGGGTGCCCATGCCCAGCCTGCGCATGAGAACCACCGATCTTACGGCCATCTCGTGCTTCTGCTCCACGGTCCAGCCCTCGTCGATCCCCACCGGGGCCGCCAGTATAAGCTTCCCTCCCGTGGGTTCCATGAAGACTGCCCTCTCGATCTCCCGGAGCCCCAGACTGGATCTCAGCACGGGCAGGAGCCTGGAGGAGGACATGTCCCCCCTGACGGCCGCGTCTATCCTCCCGCGGACAAGGTCCTCGGCGAGGGCCTCCGGGTCCGAATAGACCCTGACATCGTGGCCGGACATCGCCGCTACGCTCCTCTCCACGTTCCCCGCGTCAGTGCCCCGGCCGATGCCGACGCTTACGTCGGGGAGCTCGCCTTTGAGAAGCGTCTCTGATGTGAACATTCGTACCCGTCCATGCGTTCGGATTATTTGAAGGTCTTTGTTCAGGGTCTTATTGCGTCGAACTCGTATTCATCCCACGAGCGAAGACCCAGCACTATCTCTGTCTCCGTGAGCGTCAGCATCGGGCGAGCGTATCTGACGGAGTCGTCCATTGCTATCCTGGGGCAGGCCGTGTTCACATAGGCGTCTACGGCGTATGGCTGCAACCGCTCAGGAGTTATCTCGTCCAGGAGTATCTTGTGGGCGGACCTGCCGGAAGAGCGTATGATGCTCGTTATGCGTTCGGCTTCCGGGGAACGGTCCTGTCCTGCCTTGGAACATACTATGACAAGGAACGACCCGGCATCCTTTGCGGACTCTATTGCGGCGAAGCGTCTCCTGAGTATGCGGTCCCTGACTCCTTCCACGGAGCGCATCTCCCCGGTGACGGGGTTCAGGACCCTGAGTTCCTTATCGACCCCGAAGGCCGCGGCCAGGGGGTGGAAGTCCCCCTCCCCTATGAAAAGGAAGGCGTCCACGCGGTCGGCCACTGCCTCCGCGGAGCTGCAGTTGCATCCCAGGACCTGACCGGGATACACGACCCGGCTGTCCCCGACGGCCGCCAGGGCCGTCTTCCCGAAGGACTCCAGAATCTCCTTCGCGCGAGGTATGAGACCGACGTACTGGACGGAGGCCAGGAGACCTATCCTGCCCGGGAGGGAGGGCGCGGCCTCGGAAAGGGCGGACGATATGTCGGGGGAGTCGAAAGCGGGGACGTACAGCACATCGGGGTCCGCACCCATGGAGGGAATCGGGGAATGCCCGAAGTGCACGAGGGCCCCGGCCACCTTCTTGTAATCAGTGAAAAGGTCGCAGGCACCGTAACAGGGCTGGCCCAGAATAAAAACGTCAGCGCCGGTCGCCCGGCGAATCTCCTCGGCGATTCCGGTCGCCCGGACCTTCAGGCCCTCGGGCAACTGGAGGGCGACAGAGGGGTAACCTCTGTCGCGGATCCATGCAGTGATGTTTTCGATCTCGAGGTCGAACATTTACTGGACGAGTTCCTTTCCCTTCTCGACATCGACGTAGCAGGGGGTGGGGAACTTCATGGATGCCTTCCAGAGAGCGGTCTTCGCGACCTCCAGCTTGTCCCTGTTGCATCTGACCGTCATTATGGCCTGGTCGCACTCGAGCCTTGCCGCCGTCCCGACAGCCTTGCCGAACGCGTTGCGCATACCGCTGGAAACACGGTCCGCACCCGCGCCGGTCGCCAGCTTGTTCTCCCTGAGGACGACGTGGGGGAATGCCCTTATGCGGAGGTGGTAGTTCGCGACGCCGACCTCCTTCGAGAGGAGCCTGTTGGCCGCGATACGGCCGGCCTCGAGCGCCGTGTGCCTTACCTGCACACGGTTCTTGACCTTCAATGTGAGCGTTATGGGGAACTCCTCTTTGCTGCTACCCATATCGTACTGGCTGATTCTTCTTGCGGGGACACCGCCCATGTACTCCCTGCGAGTATAGGCCTGTCCTTTTATCTCTCTGTACATCACTGCGGGCTTTCTTGCCATTTGCACCACCCTGTATTGGATCGGTAATTGGGCAGACAGTCTCCAACTTATATTAAAGACTGTTGCCAAATAGGTACTCTGACCGAACCCAACCATTGATACATCGGATATAAGGCTTTCTCTTTCCCGGCAACACCCGCCTTCTCCTCCCGGGACCCCGCCTCCCCAGGTGGCTCGGGCACCCTGGGTATTGACGACACCCCGTTCTGTCGAACAAATTGATATACGGTCTAAACCATCGGTAGAGCAGGGATGCGAATGCAGTTCAACATCAACATTGTACCGGATGAGGGGTGTGCCCGCGTGCCCCTGTCCGCGGCGGGCAACATCATGGTCGGGATACAGAGCCTGTACTCCCGCATCGGCGGTTACATAGTCGCAAAGGAGCTGAGGATACAGGGAGATGTGCCCCCGGCCCTCGACGAAAGGTTCAAACTGTATCTGGATTCGTCGGGGGGGATAACGATCAGCTCCTCTTCGAAGGTGCCCGGCGTGACGGGTCACGGTTCGGTCACGGACGATGCCCTGTCGATGATGGGCTCTCTGCTGGAGGCGGCCGGGTCCGGCGCAGGAGGTTACTGGATAGACGACAACTACTCCACCCCCCATCACAGGACGGCGATAGCCGGGGACCTGATGCGGATCTCCGAGACGCTGCGCTCCGGAGGATGCACCCTCGTCTTCGGGGAGGAGGACAGGCCCGTGAGATTCTCGGGTTCGGACACGGACAGACTGAGAAGGTACATCAAGGACTGCAGCCGCACGGTGCCGGGAGCCACATCGGGCATCCTGGAAAGGACGGACACCAGGTCCAAGAAGACGATGTATCACCTCGGCAACGGTTCAGGACGCGTCAGGGTCGTGTTCTCCGGCAACCGCGCCGAGAGGGCCGCCGACGGCCTCCTGGGCAACGTGCCGGCGGTGGTATCCGGCATGCTGGCATACTCCGGGGACGGAAGATTGGCCGAGATAAAGGATGCCGAGGAACCCTCCAGGCTGGAGACCATGAAGTTCCGCAGGATGATCGGTCCCAACGGGGATGTCCGCCTGTCCGTTCCGGCGGTGGCGGAAATAAGCTACGTGCGGGATGGCTGGAGATTCTCCAGCGGGGCCCTGGGCATATCCGTCACCAAAAAAGACTGGGACTCTGCCGTGACCGCCTTCCATGACTACTTCATGTTCCTCTGGGAGACCTATGCCGCGGCCGCCGGCGAGGGCTTAGGGGATGAGGAGAAGGAGGTACGCTCCGAACTCCTCCGGCTTGTGTCCGCAGAGGATGTCTGAGGACTTCCTACAGGCATATTTATATCCTGTCCGTCTTTCGTGAGAACGGAGCGATATGTCCAAGAGACGCATGTCCGCACAGAGGAAGGGGGAGATCGGCGCCCAGCGCATGAAGGTCCTCCTGGTGCTCTCTGAGCAGTCGGTCAGGGAGGGGCGCCCGGACAGGGCGCGCAGGTACGCCGACCTGGCAAGGCGCATAGGGATGAAGACCCGGACCAGGATGCCGGACGACGTCCGGATATGCAAAGGGTGCCTGCTCCCCATGATGCCGGGTGTGAACTGCAGGGTCAGAATGGGGAAGCACCACATAACCGCCTGCTGCACGGAATGCGGCCGGATATATCGCAGGCCTTATCTGAAGGAGCAAAGAGAATGACAGAGAAAGAAGCCAGGAAAGAGCTCATGAGACGCGCGGTGGAGATCGATCCGACCGTGCATGTGGGCAAGGACGGCCTTAAGGACAGTCTTTACGAAGAGATCGACACGCAGCTCAAGAAGAACAGGCTGATAAAGATCAAGGTGCTCTCGAACACGGACAGCACCTCGGGGGAGGCGGCAGAGACTATCGCCGCCGCCACCGATTCCGTTGTGGTGGATGTTAGGGGAAGCGTCATAATCCTCACGGACAGGAGGACTTGGACCTCGCTGTCGCAGAAGAAGTTCTGAAGGTGCCGCGGATGCTTGACGTCAGCGTTATTAGAGCGGATCCCGCGGGCATAAGGCGCATGATCGCCGACCGGAACAAGGACCCCGCCTACCTGGACCTCTTCCTCGAGGCAGACAGCGAGTGGAGGTCGCTCACCGACAGGAGCAACCGTCTCAAGAAGTTGAGGAACGAGGTGTCACTCCGCATATCCTCGATGCCCAAAGGGCCGGAGAAGGATTCCGAGATAACGGAGATGAGGAAGGTCTCCGAGGAGATCAAGAGCATCGACCAGCGTCTGGCCGAGCTCGACGGGACGAGGACGGAATGCGTCCTGAACATACCGAACATACCTCACGCCTCCGTGCCCTTGGGAAAGGATTCGGGAGACAACGTGGTCGTCTACGAGAGGGGGGAGAAGAGGAAGTTCGATTTCAAACCCAAGGAGCACTTCGAGATCGCCGAGGACCTCGACATCATAGACTTCGAAAGAGGCGTCAAGGTCGCCGGCAGCGGATTCTATGTCCTGAAGGGTGACGGCGCCCGGCTGGAGCGCGCGCTGGTCAGCTATTTCCTGGATGTCCACCACGATCAGGGATACACGGAGGTCTTCCCGCCCGTTGTCGTTAACACTGCCGCCCTGGTGGGGACCGGCCAATACCCCAACCTGAAGGATGACATGTACTGCATGGAGAGGGACGGGCTCTGGCTGAACCCCACCGCTGAGGTCCCGGTCACCAATCTGCTGCAGGACGAGATACTGGAGAGGGAGCAGCTCCCCATACTCTACACCGCATACCTCCCCTCGTTCAGGAGGGAGGTCGGCAAGCATGCGGACACCAAGGGCATAATAAGAGTTCATGAGTTCAACAAGGTGGAGATGGTCCGCTTCGTGGAACCTTCGGCCTCCTACGGAGTGCTGGAGGAGCTCAGGGGCGACGCCGAAGAGCTCATAGTGGGACTGGGTCTGCCCTATCGCGTGCTGCTGCTCTGCACGGGGGACATGAGCTTCTCCTGTTCCAAATGCTACGATCTGGAGCTCTACGCCCCCGGCAAGGACGCGTGGCTCGAGGCGTCTTCCTGTTCCAACTTCACGGACTTCCAGGCCCGCAGGGCGAGGATAAAGTACCGGCCGGAGCCGCACCTGAAGAGCGAATTCGTGCACACCCTCAACGGATCCGGACTGGCCCTGCCCCGGACGATGGTGGCCCTGCTGGAGAACTACCAGAACAGGGACGGGACGGTCACCGTCCCCGAGGTCATCAGGCCCTACATGAAGGGGCAGGAGACGATAGGTTAAACCCTCATCCGGTCCAGCCTCTCCATGAACCCCGTGGAGTCGATGCTCCCGCCGATCTCGTTGAGACGCCGGCGAAGGCTGTCCTCCCCGTCCTCGAGGGTCCTGGAGGTTATCCCGTACCTACGGGAGACGTACGCCTCTATGTACGCGGCCATCAGGTCGCAGCACTTTATGTCCCTGCCGCGCCTGGGGCCCAGGATCGGATCGTCCCTGTCAGTGAAAGGTTCGTAGACCATGAACCTGAACTCCTCCCTCCACTTCTCGGGGATGAGGGGCATCATCCTGCTCTCCATGAGCTCGCGCTCGTATTCGTCCAGGAGCTCTGTCAGCCCGCCCACGCTGGTCTTCACCGGCGCGACCACGTCCTTGGTCAGGACCTCCGGCAGGTCATGGAACAGGGCCGTGAAGAAATCGTTGTACACCTGCCTGTCCCCCGCTCCGGCATCCAGGTCGTGGAGGTAGGTCATAAGCGCCACCATCAGAGAGTGCCCGAGGACGGTGGTCTGGGGCACCCTGGGTGTCCTGGCCCAGCGCTGCTGGAACCTGAGTTGCCCCATGAGGTCCACGAAACCGAAGGTGCTGTCCGTCAGTATATTCTCCACACCGATCAGGCCTGAGTGGGCTTTGACTCCTTTCTCGATGGCCGCCCGGGTCTCCCCTATGCCGGTCATCGAACGGTTATGTTCGTATATCAGGTTGAACTCCCAGCGGGTAGCCAGATAGTGGGCCGCTCCCACTATGCCCCCCTCCCGGGACGGAACTTTCGCGGACAGATAAGCCTCGAAGCGAGATCTCAGGCCCGGCTCCATGTCGGGGACCCGTCTGGAGAACTCCTCTAGGACGTAGCGGTTCATATCCCCCGCCCTCTCCTTCCTCATGCGGTGGAACAGTTCTGGTTTTAGGTCTGTGAGGACGATCCTCTGCATGAATGAGAACATAGCTTCCTCTATCAGCTTGCGCCAGTCCACGCGATTGCCTGCATCCTCCTCGTACTTACCTATGACCCAGGCTATCGCGGCCTTGTGGGCCTGCTTGTCGAGCTCCGTCAGATCCAGAGGGCGCAGGTGGTCGTTCCACCTGTGCATGTTGGAAGCATCGAAGAAAGCGTAAACCAGATCCGTGTCGAGAGCTCTAGCCATATGCAACCCTCACTCCCCTGGCCTCAGCAGACCCGGGGCCCAGCGGGGGATGACATAGAAAAGCACGCAGGCCGCGCAGATCGCGACGGCACCGACGGCGAACGCTATGAAGGAGGCGGTCCTGTCCGCTCCGTACGCCCCCGTGTAACCGAGAGCCCCTGCAGTCATGACGACCGCGCCGGCAAGCGCCGTCAGGGCAGATATCCTTCCTATCCGGTGCATCATGACCCTTCCAACCGCTTACCATGTTAATAATACAGCGTATGCGCCCTCCCGTGGTTCTGTAATAATTAATACTCGTACGCAGTTCACCGGAGCATGAGGACCTCCCATAGGCTAGACTCCATACCTATGTCCGGGATAAGGAAGATGTTCGACCTGGCCCGCCCCGACTCCATCAACCTGGGGTTGGGAGAGCCGGACATCGAGCCCCCAGCGGCCGCCGTCGAGGGAATGAACGAGGCGGCTCTGGCGGGACTTAACAGGTACGGGCCCACCGCGGGGATACCTGCACTCAGGGAATCAGTTGCGAAGAGGTTCTCCGGGTTCGGAGACCTGACCGCCGGGAATGTCATGATAACCCCCAGCGGGTCCTCGGCCCTGCTGGAGGTCGCGATGTCGTTCCTGGATCCGGGCGACGAGGTCCTGATACCCAGCCCGGGATTCGTAATCTACGGTCCGCATGCGGTCCTTGCGGGAGGCAAGGGCGTGGAATACCGGCTGACAGAGGGTGACTTCCAGCCGGACATCGAGGATATCGAGGCCAAGATAACCCCTCGCACCAAGATGCTGATGGTGAACAACCCCTCCAACCCGACAGGCGGGGTTCTGGAGGAGGAACCCTACAAGGCACTTCTTGACCTGGCCGATGACAGGGACCTGATGATCGTGGCCGATGAGGTGTACAACGAGTTCGTCTACGAGGGTGTACACCGTTCCTTCATACCCCGTCTGGACAGGGCCGTGGTGATCAACGGGTTCTCCAAGACCATGGCCGTTACCGGCTGGAGGATGGGGATAGCCATCGCGAACGAGGATGCGATGGAGGACCTCGTGAAGATGCAGTACCACCTTTGCGCCAGCCCTGCCATGCCATCGCAGTACGGCATACTGAAGGCCATGCCGGGCCTGGACGGGTACCTTGCGAACGCCAGGACCGTCTTCAAGAGGAGGAGGGACCTCATATCGGACAGGATAAACGAAATACCGGGCATGTGCATCACCCCGCCCAAAGGGGCGTTCTACGCATTCCCGTCCTTCGACTGCGACATCAGCTCGGCGGATCTGGCCATGATGCTGGTACGCGAGGGTCTCATATGCACCCCGGGATCCGCCTTCGGGAAGTACGGAGAGGGGCACCTGAGATTCTCCTACGCCGCAGACGAGAGCAAGATAGAAGCGGGTATGGACATACTGGCGGCCACCGTTAAGAAGATTAGGAGATGATCCAAGATGACTGAATACGATCCCAACGCGGACCTCTTCGGAGGATCTGAAGAGGAGAAGGAAGAAATAGCGCTGGAGGACCAGCTGTGGGAGAAGAATCCCCGCAGGACAGCGGCCCTTAAGGACCTCTGGTACGGGGAACTGGACGAGGTCGTTAACGACGACAAGATACCCGAGGAGAAGAAACGCGAGATGGTGTTCATGATGACAGCCAACAGCGTCATGGACATGATCATGGAGTCCGTTCCGGACGAGCTCGCACTGGAGATGACCTACTGCTTCGATACGTTCCTCGCGGTGTCGCTGACGAACAAGAAGTACGGAACCGATCTCTTCTCGGAGATGCAGAAGGCCCTCCTTGGCATAAAGAGGGATGACTTCCCGGACGATGTGTCCTACGAGAAAGGGCTCATGGATGCCGAGGAGGCCTGGTGGGGGATACCCCAGCCTCTTCTGGATCACCGGAACCCCAATGACGCTGTGACCGAGATGATGGCCAAATACAAGCTCTCAGAGTAAGGTCAGATGTCAGACATAGTCGCCTCCGCCCCGGGCAAGTTCATAGTTCTGGGGGAGCACGCGGTGGTCTACGGGAAGCCCGCCGTCGCCCTGGCAGTGGACCGCAGATTCACCTGCAGGGTCAGGAGGAGTTCGCGTCCCAACGTCAACGGTAGGCCTTTCGAAAGAGGGGTGCACCTTCACCTGGACACGATAATTGGGCGCAACTCCTGCCCCCCCGTGTCCCTGGAGACCGAGAGCGAGATACCTTCGGGTTCCGGTCTGGGATCCTCCGCGGCCATGTCCTCCGCTTTCTCGGCGGCCGTGCGCGCGCTATGCGGCAGGGAGCTAGACGAGAGGGAGATAGCTGTGGACGCCTTCGAGGCCGAGTATGCCGCCCAGGGGAGGGCGAGTCCCATGGACGCGTCCGCCAGCACCCATGGCGGCGGCGTGGTCGTGAACGGGCCCCGGGGCGACAGACCCCTTTGGTCCATATCCAAGAACAGCAACACCTGGGATGTCTCCGAGACCGATGTCCCGGAGATGACCTTCGTCGTCGGCTACACAGGCATAAAGGCCCCCACCGGACCGCAGGTGGAGAAGGTCAGGAAGTATCGGGCGAAAAGCCGTTTCGCGGCCGAGATACTAGACGAGATCGGGCAGACCGCCCTCGAAGGGATCGGGGCGCTGGACTGCAACGATGTCGAGGGACTCGGCCGCCTGATGACACACGACCACAAGCTGCTGTCCATCCTGGGGGTATCCTGCAAGGAACTGAACAAGCTTGTCAATGCCGCCGAGAGGCACTCCTACGGTGCCAAGCTCACCGGCTCAGGAGGCGGCGGGAGCATGGTGGCGCTGACGGACGATCCCGAGGCCGTCTGCAAGGCCATCGCCCTGCGCGGGGGACAGCCGTTCGTGGTTCGTACGGGTGAGGAAGGAGTCAGGGTCTCGGAGATCCTTCAATAAAAATGAAGCAGGGGGTGCGCCCCCTATGTTTCAGATCAGGTCCTCGAAGCCTTCGACGACCTTGGGGAACTTCTCCTTGATCACCTTGAGGAGGTTGTACACGTTGACCTCCTTGATGTCGGATGTGGAGATCAGCCTTACAAGCTCGTCGATAGTCTCGTCGTCGAGCTCCGCGAGCCTCTCCTTGGCCATCCAGTTCCTGTAGAGCTTGTCCTCCATCCTGTCGCGCCACATCTTCTCGTAGGGCATCAGGGCCCCCTTGGAGAAATCTCCCTTCTTGGCGCACTCGGTGAGGACCTGCCCGGCATACATGCCGGTCCTGCAGGCGTGGCAGATGCCCCCTCCCGTTATCGGGTCTATGATCCTGGCGGCGTCCCCCACCAGTATTATGTTGTCGTCCACGGCGCAGTCGAGCCCCGGACAGGTGGAGACGAACCCGCCGACCGTCTCCACAGCCTGGCTCTTCTTGAACCTGGGGTCGTCAGATATAAACTTGTCAAGGTACGTCTTCGCCTCCCCGCTCTTGGCCATGGTGCCCATTATGCCTATGCCCACGTTGGCGATGCCGCCCCCCTTGGGGAATATCCAGAGGTACCCCCCGGGTGCCACGGACCTGCCTATTATGAATTCGCAGTACTCCATGTCCGCATCGCAGTTCACCATCCTGTACTGCAGGCAGGAGCACAGGTCGTTGAGCGCGAGCTTGGTGTCTATGCCTGCCCATCTCCCGACCTGGGACTCGAAGCCGTCAGCGGCCACTATGCACTTCGCACGTATCTCCATGGGCTCGCCCATGCTCTTGGCCCTGATGCCAACCAGTTTCCCGGCCTCTCTGATTACGTCGGTGCAGTAGGTGCGCATCATTATCCTCGCGCCCGCCTTCACGGCATCCCTGGCCAGGGCCTTGTCGAAAAGGTGCCGCTCCAGAACGTATCCCACTTCGGATCCGGCCTTGCTCTCGTCGAGCTTGAAGGCGTAACCGCTGGGGGACTTTATGACCGCGCCGACCATGTCCGCGCGTATCCACACGGGATCCGGTTCGATGCCGACCTCCGCCAGCCATTTCTTCGAAACACCTTCGGCGCATCTCAGGGGCGCCCCGATCTCATGCTTCTTCTCGATCATGACTGTGTCCAGGCCGCCCTGGGCGCAGTACTTGGCTGCCATGCTGCCGCCGGGACCCGCGCCGACGACGACCACGTCGCACTCGATGGTCCTCATGCCCCCGCCTCCAGAGATAGCGCCTGAACCGGGCAGAGCTTCACGCATCTGCCGCATCTGTTGCATCTGTCGCTGAACTCAAGGATGAAATCGTTGAGGAATATCGCATTGACCGGGCAGGAGCCTACGCAACCGCCGCAGTGAAGACATCTGTCCACATCTACAATCATGTGAAACACCTTCATGCCTCGGGCCTCTGGTCCTCGGGGACGATCAGGGCCTCCTCGAGCTTCCTGGCCTCCTCCTTGTTCCTCTCCTTCCACTCGGCCAGAGGGACGGAGAACTTCTTCTCGACCTCCGCGCGGTACTCGGGGCCTCCGTTGTAAGCGCAGAATGGTATGACATGACAATCTGGGGTCACATAGTGTATGGCGCAGCGCCTCACCCTCTCGATGTCGTAGTTGTAAGCGTCCTGGAAATGCATACCTCCGACGAACATCATCTTCCAGGAGAAAGCCGCAAGCGTCTTCTTGGACTTGTCGGACATGACATCCCTCATCAGCTGAACCAGCTTCTTCTTCGTCAGACCCTCGGGCATCTGGGATTCGTCCAGGCAGCTGTTGAGCAGCTTCAGGACCCTGAGCAGATAGAGCTTCTTGAACTTCGACTTGTCAGCCCTGTCGGCCAGCTGGTTGAGTCCGACGGCGAATCTCTTCACGTCTATGAACCTGGGCATGGGGGTGACCTTCCCCGTGTCGTCCCGGAACAGATAGGTCGCTATGCCGCAGTGGGGGTGCACGGTGAAGGTGACCTTGTTCTCGCCCATGATTATGGAGGCGAACTTGGATATGGGTGCAACCACTGGCACGGGATACCAATCCCTCTTCTCGGCGTAACCGGTCTGGTCTTCCATCTCCCTGACGAGGTCAGGAAGCGTGAATCTGCCCTTGGTCAGCTCCTCGCGGGTTATCCTGCCCGTGAAGGCCACTGGCTGGAAGTTGATTCCGCGTATGACGTCCGAGTTCTCGAAAGCGAAGTTGACTATGTCGCCTATCTGGTGGTCGTTGACCCCCCTCACAACGGTGGGAACCAGCACCACGGAGGGCGGGCGTTCGAGCTTCCTGAGGTTCTCCAGGACCTTGAGCTTCACGTCGAACATCTTCCTGTCGCGGGCCTGGAGGTATATGTCGTCGCTGACACCGTCGAATGAAAGGTATATCGTGTTGAGACCCGCCGCCTTGCATGCCTTGAGGAACTCGAAGTCCTTAGCGAACTCGATCCCGTTGGTGGCCACCTGGACCTGGGCGAATCCCATCTCCTTGGCTACCTTGATGACATCCACTAACCGGGGGTATACGGTGGGCTCCCCGCCGGAGAACTGCACGGCGGTGCACCTTATGGGGTCCTCTTCCCTGAGGGCCCTAAGCATCTTGACCACCTGATCGAACGAGGGTTCGTAGACGTATCCCTGCTGGTTCGCGTTCGCGAAGCAGATGGGGCAGTTCATGTTGCATCTGTTGGTCAGATCGATGTTGGCCAGCGCGGTGCATGAGTACATGTCGAATCTCTGGCCGTCGATCATTATGTGGACGTTTTCACCGTCCCCCAACGTTCTGTCAGCGTTGTTATGGAGCCCTATGCCGTCCAGGGCATACTCCTCCGCTTTCAAGAATAACTCCACATCGGACCAGTATATATCGCTGAACTTACCGTGCTCAGGACACTCCTTGTCGATGTAAACCTTCCCATCCCTTTCATAAAGGGTCGCCTCCAGGATCCTGCCGCAGTCGGGACAGATGGAACCTGTCTTCTTAGGCAGACCTTTCGGGAGCGCATACTCTTTCGCGGTTGCAGCCATAATACCCAATTCCTATCGGGGAATTGCCTCTTCCGTTATAATGGTTTACGCAGGGCGGATGAGGGCCTTTATCGTAACTGTAATGCCCCGTATATATCTCCGTACAGGCCGAAGGGCCCGCATATGATCGGCAGGATTGGGGGTTCGAAAGGGGGTCAGATGCCGTTCGCTGTAATCGCCGTGACGCTTCTGATACTGGGGTCGGCCTGCGGAGCCGTGTGCGCGATGACTGAACGGGCATCGGACAACGCTGGGAACCTGGGCACGGAGCTGGAGGCAATATCCGAGGCCATGGGGGAGATGGGGGGCTTCGTCAACAGGGGCCTCGGGGAGATAATAGGCGACATAAGCAGGGACCCCTCGGGGGGCGTCCTGAAGGAACGCTCGGAGACTTTCTCCCGCCGTGCGGGCAACTGGATGAGAGAGAACTTCCCGATGACCGACGGATGCGTGACAGCCACGCTCGTGGACTACAGGGCGGAGCTCGGGGTGGAATCCCTGAGGATGGCGGGCGCCGTTGAACTCGGATCCGGCTCCGTGCCATCCTATCTTACGGCCACGGGAAGCTTCACAGCCGAGTTCAGGTCCCCTTCGGGATACAGCCTGAGGACCGTCGATATCCGGTCCGACGGGACATACGCCCTGCCCCTGGTCTTAGAGAAGACCTCTCTCTTCGAACAATCGCTGACCGAGGGAGTCTCGGTACTGTCCCAGATGATGACCTATCAGCTCTCATCCCTTGCTCAGACGAGGGTGATCAACGGGTACGGCTCCGAATCCAAGTACGGGGACATGGGCACCTCCGCCGTACTCACGCCCGAGGATGCGGAGGAGGCCTATCGTGTATCGCTTGCTGCCATCGGGATGATATGCTTCCGCGATTCCTCGGACGAACTGATCTCCGGCTCGGGATGCGTCGACCTCGCAGACATGGCCGTCCTGGACGACGGGTATCTCGTGATAGATCTGGGTTCGGTCTACGCCCAGGCCATGGTGTCCGTCCTGGACGACCTGCTTCTGCAATGGGTTGACTACAGCGGAGCCGGGGCGGTAATCGATTCACTGGAGATCCTCGGGGACCACGCCGTCGGACTCTGGAACTGCATAACCGGATTCCTCACGGGTGAAAACCCGGAATCAGCAGCGGGTTACCTGGCCGACGCCATGCAGCTGATGGGTCATCGGGAGGAGGACTACCGTTACCTCCTAAACGGCACGGTCTCCCGTATAGAAATCGAACCCTGCAGCTTCTCGTTGGAAGGGGGGACGGTGGAGGTCGGGGTGTCGGGAGATTTCGCCTACCCGGATGTGGATGTGATCGCCTGGAGCGGTCTGGACGGTTTCCTGGCGGAATACAGGGACGCGACCAACAACATCAGGGAGACCTTCCGCGGATTCGTCAGAGGCGTGGCCCTGGACATATCGGAGAGGCATACCATGGGCACCATACGGATTGCCGCGGACCCTTCGGACGGAGAGGATTTCCTGACAACGCTCGGAAGAGCCGTCTCCGGCGTGATGGAGGACGGCGGTGAGTCCTTCTTCAGGGATATCGGTAGCTGCGCAACGTCCCAGGAGGTCCTGGACCCCCTCTGCGGGGCCATATTTGAGAGGATGGATGACTGCAGGGACGAGATCTTCGGCATATCGGAACTGGAGTCCTCGGTCCGCGGGGCGGTGACCAGCTCCCTCAGGAGGTCTTTGCCTCAGGCCACCGAGGAGGATTTGGCATACATTACGGAGGTCATGATGTCCAAGGCACGGACGAGGGAGATACTAGACGGATACAGGGAAACGGTGGACGAGAGGATGGAGAGGCTCGAGTCGATAGTTCATGTTAAAAAGGGGGACAGCGCGCTGAGGACCGTGTTCACGGCGGTGGCGGATTCCGGCTTCTCGTCTCCTGACGCGGAAGTCCTGATGAAGGAGAGGATGTCCTCCCTTCTGAAGGAGATCTCAGAAAACATGTCGATGTACGGTTCCGGGATCACGGAGCTGCCGGGAGAGGGTTCTTTCCGCATGACCGACGGGTCGGGCCGCATAACGGAGGAGCGCATGAGGCTCTCGAGGGAATCTTCCCCGGAAGCAGACGTGGGCATGCCCTGGAACAACAGTGGCAGATGCGTTCACTACGTGGGTTTCATGCAGGATTCCGGTGCCTCGTATTCATCAGTGTACACAGTTCGCGTCAAGGACTCCCTGTCGTACTCCGTTGACTCCTCCAACACCCTGCTGGATCTTTTGGGGGCTGGGAGTTGCCGCATCTCAGGAAGCGTGACGATAGACCTGACGGTCGACATACCGGTGATGAGCTCCTGGGCCCTGGCAGGCGTCAGCTACTCTCCCAGCAACACCCTCCTCGGAGATGCCTGGAACCTCCTGCTGGAGGTGCTGGAGCCCCTTCTGGAGCCCCTGCGCAAGGCTTTCGAGATGCTTATGGACATAGTCGGGGTCCTGTCCTGCGCCCTGGTGGAGATCTCCAAGTACGTCGCAGACATCGTCTCAGAGATATTCGAAGCGATAATGGAACCGATGGAGTATCTCCGCGAGCTGATAGAGGGGGCGCTGCTCGATACCGTGGGCTGGGCCGCGGAGAATGCCCTGGCGCCCCTGGTGGACATAAGCTCCGGCGAACAGGGTGTCGGGGTGCGGTTCTTCGGACTCACCCTCATGATATCCACCAAGGCCCAGACGTGGATGAAGTCCACGAAGACCATCCTCAAGGTGTCGCTGGCGGGCGAGGTTTGCGGGATCGGGCTGAAATGCGGGCTGACGGTGGACAAGAACTCCTCCGGAAAATACGGTATCGTGGGTTCCGCGGAGGTCAGAGGGGAGGATTGGGACATAGATGTGGATTTCGACCCGCTTATGAAATCCACCAAACATCTGGTGTCCGTGGACGGCAGCGTCGGGGGCACCGACTTCCGCATTACCCTCCCCGAACTGGTGCAGTACGAGGAGCTCACGGTATCGCTTTCTGACCTGCCGGGGGTGGGGGCCGCCCTTTCGAACATACCGCTGCCCATACCGGGTCTGAAAGGAAGCATAGACGCGGGACTGGATCTGAAGTACAACGTACCCTTCGAGAGAGGTGTGCTGATAAACGAATTCGAATCGAACCCCTACGGATCCGATACGGGGTTCGAATGGGTGGAGCTGTACAATTCCACCGAGCGTCCCGTGGACCTGACAGGGTGGACTTTGCATGCGGGCAGCAACGAAGAGCAGAAGTTACAGGTGATAATCGGGGAGAAAATCCCCGCAAAGGGAAGGCTTCTTGTGGAATTGGACACGAAAGTGGTCCTGGTGAACGCATCCAGCAACGGGAGGAACGGGGACTGCGTGATACTGAGGGATTCCTCGGGGAGCGTGTCGGACAAGACCCCCTGGAAAACGGACACTCAGAACAGCGACTACACCTGGCAGCGCATAGCGGATGCCGCCTCGGAATGGATCTTCGCCGAAGGGTCTCCCGATCAAAGCAACGGCGGAGGTCTCATAGGCGGCAGCATGATGAGGTCCTACGTTCTGAACATATTCAAGGACTCGGCCTGCGAGACGTTCGCCGATATGGCCAGCACAATAAAGGGCCTGGACGATCTGGGGGAGTTCTTCGAGAAGATGATGAGGAAGGCCATAGAGAAGGCCATAGACATGATCGCGGGATGCATAGTCGAGGCCTCTGTATTCGTGACCCTGGATGTCACAGACTACTCGGGATCGGCAGGAGGCGGGATCAGGATATCCCTGTCCGTGGGTTCGGACCTGGTGAAGGATACCCTCTTCTGGCTGGTGGGGCAGATAGAGTCCCTGATATTCAACGTGGACAACCCCTGCGGGATGAGCGCCTTGGATGCCGTGACCGACAATACGTATCTCCGCACCTTCGTGCATGCGGGAATCTCCGCCCCCCGGTTCATGGCAGGTGCCGGAGAGGCTGTCGATATCGGCATATCCATAGGATGCAACCTCTCGGGGATATGCAACCTGTTCGGCCACGACATCGGGAGATGGCGTGTCGAGGCAGGAGTGGTCGTGGAGGGATGTCCCCATGCGGCCATACCGTCGGGGCTTGGAGCGGACAGGGGATTGGAGTCCGACCTGTGGCTTCTGAAGGCGGTCTTCGAGCGGAGGAGGGCGTGAATCCGACCCGGCCGAGGCCGTGACGGGGCAGGTTTCCGCGAAACGTTAATATGCGCCCGACCATAACGTCACCCATGGCCGGGATGAACTTCAAGATACCGACTGTCCTCACTTCCGAGGAACTGATGGACAAAGCGTACCATAGGGCATCCAAGATCTCCAAGACCGGCACCAACGCACTGGACGGTAAGAAGAAGACCGCCCTGGCCAAGGTCACGGCCTCAGGGGACATTGTGGAGACCACCCTCCAGGGCTACGTGGAGAGATTTCCGCGCATAGACAAAGACGAGGATTTCTTCCCGGAGCTGGTCGACCTGATAATAGGCATCGACCGTTACAAGAAGTCGCTGGGGGCGTTGAACTGGGCGGCGGGCCGGAGCAAGAAGCTCAAGGACGAGGCGCTCAGGGAGATACGGCGCACCAAGGATCCGGCCATAATCGAATCCATAAGGACCGGCTTCTATGGCCGTCTTTCCTCCGTCATAAGACGCATATCCGATGACCTGCTCTTCCTCCAGGAGGCCAAGAACAGATTCAGGAACATACCCGCCGTGGAGGCCGAGGTGCCCACGGTCGTTGTGGCGGGATTCCCCAACGTGGGGAAGAGCAATCTGGTCACCGTTCTGAGCACCGCCGCCCCTGAGATAGCTCCGTACCCTTTCACCACGAAGGGCATAATCATCGGCCACATAGATGACGGGTGGAGGAAATACCAGATAATAGACACCCCCGGACTCCTGGACAGAAGTCTTGAGGAGAGGAACGATATCGAAAAGCAGGCCGCCCTCGCACTCAAATACCTCACCCACGTCATACTTTTCGTCATAGACCCTTCTGAGACCTGCGGTTTCTCTGTGGAGAAACAGACAGCCCTCCTCGACTCGGTCAGATCGGGTTTCGCCGGCGTGCCCATAATAGTCGCCGAGAGCAAATGCGATATAATGCGCACCGGAAGCGACCGCCTCTGCTTCTCGGCTCAGACGGGTGAGAACGTGGATGGGCTCAAAGGAGCGGTGCTCGGAGAGCTCAGGGCTGTGAAGGACGGAAGCGGGGTGTGACCGTGCCCGCCCAGGTTGCCATGAGCGGCGAGATGGGCGAGTACTTCCGTGACCTCGCCGAGAAGAACCGGACCTGCTACGACATCGCCACGAGAGCCCGCCGCAGGGGCCGGGACCCCGAGATAAAGGTGGACATACCTCAGGCTGAGGATCTGGCGTCCCGTGTGGAGGAGCTCCTGTCTGACTATGACGTGGCAGGCGTGGCCGAGGACATACGCCGGCTGACGGCCGAACACGGCAACAGGGAGGTCGTCTCTCTCATGGCCGCCAAGGAAATCGCCAAAAGGCCAGCCGAGAACATGGAGGTATCCCTGGACCGCGCCATAAGGGTTGGGCTCGCGGTCCTTACCGAGGGCATACTCGTGGCCCCGCTGGAGGGCATAGCGGCCACCAAGATAAAGAAGAACACCGACGGCTCCGATTACGTGGATCTTATCTTCGCCGGGCCCATACGTGCCGCAGGCGGCACCGCGCAGGCGATGAGCGTGCTGATTGCGGATGTCGTCAGACAGGAGCTGGGGATAGGGAGGTACGTTCCCACCGAGGCCGAGGTCTCCAGGTTCGACGAGGAGATACCTCTCTACAAACAGGCCCAGCATCTGCAATTCATACCCAGCCCCCAGGAGATAGAGCTCATAGTAAGGAACTGCCCCATATGCATCGACGGGGAGGGCACCGAGGATGTGGAGATATCGGGATACAGGGACCTTCCGCGCATAGAGACGAACAAGGTCCGTGGAGGCGCCTGCCTGGTCATAGCCGAGGGGCTCTGCCAGAAGGCTTCGAAGATAAAGAAGCACGTCGACAAACTGGAGCTGGGCGGCTGGGAGTTCATAAGCGAATACATAGATTCGCACAAGGCCCCCGAGGCCGAGGAGGACGACGAGAAGAGGATAGAACCATCGACGAAGTACCTCAAGGACCTTGTCGCCGGCCGCCCCATCTTCGGGCACCCTTCACAGAAGGGGGGATTCAGACTCAGGTACGGACGCGCCAGGACCGCGGGGCTCGCATCCCTGGCATTCAATCCCGCCACCATGTACGCGATGGATGACTTCATGGCTTTGGGAACCCAGGTGAAGATAGAACGTCCTGGCAAGGCCTGCGTGGTCACACCCTGCGACAGCATAGAGGGACCAACGGTCCTGCTGAAGAGCGGCGACCTCGTGTACTGTCCTACGAAGGAATCGGTCCTGGAGATACGCGACATGGTATCCGAGATCGTGGACAACGGGGAGATCCTCGTCCCTTACGGGGAGTTCTGCGAGAACAACCATGTCCTGGCGCCCTGCGGATACTCACTGGAATGGCACAAGCAGGAGCTCAAGGAGAGGACGTCCGTCCTGCCCGATGACTGGGAGAACCCCTCATACGAGAGGGCCAAGGCGATGTCCAAGGACCTGGGCGTGCCCCTGCACCCGAAATACAACCTCTTCTGGTATGACCTCCCTCGGGAGAGGCTCCTCGACCTGAGGGATACGGTAGCGGAGAAGGGGATCGTCATGGAAGGGCGGCTCGCCATACCCTTGGAATCTTCCTCTAAGAGGACACTCGAGGACCTCGGCGCCCTGCACAGGGCAGAGGCCGGGAAGGTGCTGATCGACGCGGGTCTTTCGCTGCCTTTGGCAGATGGCCTCGGGCTTGTCTTCGAGGGAGACAGGTTCAGCAAGACCTCCGAACCCGCCCCAGGGGACTCCTTGGACCTGGTCAGCGGCTTCATGGGCATGGAGGTGCGTGCAAGAGCTCGCACCCGCATCGGAGCGAGAATGGGGCGTCCGGAGAAATCTAAGGAGCGCCGTATGACGCCGGCGGTACATGTCCTGTTCCCGGTGGGCAGGGACCCCGAAGCCAAGAGGGAGATGAACAGTGCGATAAACGCGTCCAAGAAGAACGCGCACGCCATGAGGAACGCCAGGACCGCTTTGAAGATGGATGTGGGCAACCGGGTCTGCAAATCCTGCCAGAAGATCACGTACAGGACCTGGTGCAGGGAATGCGGAAGCCACACGTTCTATATTGAGAAGCCGCGCGTGCCCGGATCCGACTCCCACATGGTGGAGATCGACCTGGAATCCGAGTACCGGGCCGCCCTGGAACTGCTCAAGGAGAGGCCCGTGGACGAGCTCAGGTGCGTTGAGGGGCTGGCCTCCAAGATGAAGGTCCCCGAGAATCTGGAGAAGGGCATACTCAGGGCGAAGAACGATGTCTACGTATTCAAGGACGGGACCATAAGATACGACATGACGGACATACCCACAACCCACTTCAGACCCGACGAGATAGGGCTCTCGGTGGAGAAGGCCAGGGAGCTTGGGTACAGACATGATTGGAACGGCGAGCCGCTTGTGGACGGGAATCAGATATGCGAGCTCAAGGTCCAGGATTTCATACCATCCAGGGACTGCGGGGACTATATGGTCAAGGTTTCCAGGTTCGTCGATGATGAGCTGGAGAGGTTTTACGACCTCCCGAGGTTCTACTGCATA
>Ga0123335_1000207_pt1 | contig 94456 bp, 114 predicted proteins | sample BiotimSIPDNA_2_FD_89707 | JGI IMG/M metagenome (GOLD analysis project Ga0123335, IMG submission 89707) | Anaerobic biogas reactor microbial communites from Washington, USA - Biogas_R2 time_0 SIP DNA | ecosystem: Engineered > Bioreactor > Anaerobic > Unclassified | place: Washington, USA... | reverse complement strand
CGCATGCCTAAAAGGCCCCATGACTACTCCCGAAGAAGCAGGTGCCCCAGTAAGCGTAGCCGTCACACTCAGACGCATGTTTAACCTCTACGCTAACGTTCGCCCATGCAAAACCTTCCCGAACGTTGAATCCCTTAAACCCAACATCGACTTCATCGTAGTCCGCGAAAACACTGAAGGCCTCTACAGCGGCGCAGAGTCACTACTTGCACCAGGCGTCGGCATCGCTCTAAGAATCATCACACACGACGCTTCACTGCGGGTTGCTGAATTTGCATTCAAACTCGCGATGCAGCGCAGAAAGCACCTCACATACATCCACAAAGGCAACATCTTACGCATAACTGACGGTATCTTTAAAGATGCAGTTAAAGAAGCACAGAAAAAGTACCCTGAAGTAGAAGTTGACGACTTACACGTTGATGCAGCAACCATGCAGTTCATCAAGCAGCCGGAGAAATACGATGTTCTAGTTACCACAAACCTGTTCGGCGACATCCTATCCGACGAAGCAGCGCAGGTAACAGGCAGCTTAGGCTTAGCAGCAGGCGCAAACATCGGCGACAGCTACGCAATGTTTGAACCCGTCCACGGTTCCGCACCGAAATACACCGGCATGGACCGCGTAAACCCAATCGCTACAATCCTTGCTGGCGCTATGATGCTGGATTGGCTAGGTGAGAAGGCAGCGGCAAAGAAAATCGAGGACGCAGTCGTCGCTGTGCTTACCGAGGGCAAAGTGAGAACACATGATTTAGGCGGACAGGCTAAAGGCAGTGAAATCACCGCGGCTATAGTCTCTAAAATCCAATAATTTTCTTTTTTTGTTACTTGACTTTTCTTTGAAGCGTTATGCAGAAGCTTGAATGCTCAGCGACGTATTAGAGTCAACATGCACTTCAAACCCGCCGTCCTTAACTTCTTTCACTCGTGCGTTAACCAGAACCAGATTAGTGCTTTCTCTAAGTAACCTCTCAAGTTCTTCGACTTTCTCGTTCCAAACCACCACAACCGCTTCAGCAGAGTCATCCCTGAACGCAAAACGTAGCACAACCCCTGTTGTGTCGTCGCTTTTGGTGAAACCGGTCTTGCCCAGTACGGCTTTCACTGTCCCGCTGATGTGCACGCTGCCCGAGTTAGCGCTTAAAGCGGCGATTTTTGAGGTAAATTTCTCGATTGGCGGGTACTGTTGGCTTTTTTCCGGCGGCTGCAACTCGATCAAGCTTTTATCGCCCAAGTGAAGTTCTGTTTTGCCGCCTCTGTCGTCGCGTGTATACCCGTGAAGGAACCTTACTGCCTGCCCCGCTTTCAATTCGCCCCTCTCGACAAGTTCCGCTTTTTCGTTCCAGAGCACAACCCGCAGTAACCCGCCGTCATCTCCGAGCATCAAGGTGGCGAATTTACCTGATTTCTCCTGACCCTGAAAAGACTTAGCGGGGAAAACTGCGACTAAGCGGCCGGCGACGCAGACATCGTATAACCCCGAGAAGAGTTTACCCGTAGAAATGATGCCGCTGTTCTCGTAGCTGTTCTGCTTAACTTCTATACCCAGCTTTGCCGCAATTAGCTTTAGGAGTGTTTCGTCTTCAAGTAACCCGCCGGTTTTGGCGCGTTCCACATCCAACTGCTCCAGTAGCTGGGCTTGGCTAATCTGCGGATTCTTCGACTGAATCTCGTCCATGAGGGCTTGAGTGGTCATTTTTGCGCCGACACGATAGTGCCGTCTGGCGCTTTAATGTTTTTGGCTAAAAACAGGTTTCTGGTTATGTTTATTAAAAACGCTGAGTCCAATGATTTTAGGCGTCAATTGCCATGGCGGACTTGGGCTATTTGATTGTCGTCGGCTTTATACTTGTCATCGCTGGTATAGCAGTGATTATTGCAGCCATAATTCGAGCCTCCACCCGCCAGCAAAATGAAAAAGGCGAAGATGACACCCGCATGAAAGCAGCAGGCGTAATCATGATTGGGCCGATCCCGATAATCTTTGGAACCGATAAAAAATCAGTCAAGACAGTGTTGGTTTTGGCGCTGGTGTTGTCGATTGTTTTCTTGATTATTTCAGTCGTTTATTATGTGTTGTTGAGGTAGTTGGCTGTGAGAGGCGAAGAAAAAACAGAAGTTGAGGGAGTTGCGGTTTCTAGCAGGCTGTTTAGTTTAGTAGCTTTGGGTATAAGCCTTGTTTTTGTAGGTATAGCCGTAATTATTGTGGCTTCTGTGTTTGCCAGCGGCGGTTCAAGCAGCGTCGGCGGCGTTATTTTCATCGGTCCCTTCCCTATTGTCTTCGGCACTGGCCCAGACGCGGCATGGCTGATTGCCTTAGGCTTAGTGCTGGCTATAATCAGTATAATTTTGTTTCAGGTTATGAATAGAAGAGTAAAGAGAATAGTAGAGTAAAAGCTGGTTTATTCTTCGGCTGTCTCTTCATCTTTCCCGTAGTAGGCGTATAAGAAAATCAATGCTATAGCAACGAAGATTGAGCCCATCAGGACGTACTGTAGAGACAGGAAATATGCGCTAATATCCATCTAGGTTCCTCTGTAATTTACTGATATGTTGTAGCATCTTAATATTTAAAGCTAAACCCCAATTCACTGATTCATGTCTGAAAAATGCTTTAGTTGAATATTAGTTACGCTTTTTTCTCAGCCAGCGGCTTCTTCCACTCTTTCATCAGCATACCGTAGGTTTCATCATGTTCATCAATGGTGTCAAACCAGCCTAGGTTCTGCGCCAGCTTCTGCGTCAAGAGGTGATAGCACATATGCACTTTCTTGTCAAGCACACGGAAGTAGAAGTCGTCGCATGTACAGAACTCGGCTTCAGGCATAATCAAGTAGTCACGTTCCCTGCCGATGACAATCCACACTATTCTTCCTGAAGGCTTGAAAATGTACTTTTTTACTCTGCCCTCTTTTAGTGCATCCAGCGCCTTGGTGAAGCGTTGGCCGAAGAGTTCATAGAGTGTAGTTAGGTTGTCTCCTGACAGTTTGCCCGCTGCTTTAGCTTCCCGGCATACAACATTTAGCGTCTCTTCTTCTGGATTAGTGCTCATCGGTACACAAATCTAAGATAAGAAATGAGGGAGAATTTAGGCTTTTAGCCTATATTGATGGGTTCTCCTCTGGATTCTGCGGGTGCAACCTTTGGTAGCACAACTTCAAGCACGCCGTTCTTGTATGTAGAGGTGGCTTCTTTCACTCTTACTTTGGCAGGCAGCTGGACTTCTTTGTAGTACTTGTTCTGGGGTTTATCGACGGATATGTCGATTGAGTCTTCTGTGCCATGCAGTTTGATGTCGGTTTTTTCTACACCTGGCAATTCGGCGACGACACGGATTTCCTTCTCATTCTCCACTATGTCAACGAGCGGTTCACGTTCCTCTTTTACTTCAGGTGGGCCTTTGAGGCCTTTTTTGATGTTGCCGAATTCCTGAATCTCCGGTTTGCCGTCGGGGCCGATTTTCATGCTGTAGCCATAGACGAATGGTCCAAGCTCTTTTACTGTGGAACCGTCTGGGAGTTTGCGTTCCTTAACGTACTCTTTTGGAACCTTTTCGGTGAAATCCTTGAGTTCCTCATCCATCATTTTCTCCATCTCTTTAAACATCTCGTCGATGTCGCCGAAGAATGGGTCTTTGGATGGATTACGGCGTTTCTTGAACCATTCAGGATAATCTTCGTTACTGTCCGATGACAAATCAAACCACCACTAGACTTCTTGGTTGTCGGCGTCCAATAAATTTATTGTAAGAAAATTTGTGCTTGGATGCTGCAGGCGCTTTTGTGCTCTGCGGTGACCCCCTCCCTTATAAAAAGCGGCAAATCAGCAGTAAGAGGGCGAGTAAACAGGGTGGATTAAAAAGTGGGGGTTATTTTGCGATTAGGAATCCAACCGCGAACCCAATGATGAAGCCGATGCCCAGCGGCAGAATACCGATCAGCAACGTGCCGTACTGTACGACTATTGGTCCGTACTGGTCGATCAGTCCGGTCATGGATTCTGTGCTCAAGCTGACGTAGCCGAAGTAAGCTGCTATGGCCACGATGACGGCGATTATTACTGCGATTTTGAGGAATTTATGAAGTAGGTAGCCTACGACAACTCCGATTATAAGCGGTAGGATCATCCATACGATCGCTGGTATGCTACTGATGGTGTTAGAAGTGATGAAGCCAATTATATCTTCTAATATAGCCATGTTCTAGTTTTCCTCCAAACAAGCAAGCCTAAGTTTCTAGTTGTATTTAACACCTTTGCATTGGCTTAGTTTGGGAAATATATAAGAGGAAACGCTGTTTTTGAACTATCGAAGGCTCAGGTTTGCGGATAAAACTAACTGTTTCGGGGATCGTTCAAGGCGTCGGGTTTCGCCCATTCATCTACCGCGTCGCAGTTAAGCATGGATTAGCGGGTTACGTGCAGAACCGCGGCGACGCAGGCGTAGAAGTGCTCCTGGAAGGCGACCAAGCCTCAATTGAGGGATTCATGGCGGCTTTAGCTGATGAGAAGCCTCCGCTGGCGCGAATCGATCAGATCAAACGCACAGAGCTAGCCGGGCCTAACCAGTACAGCGCATTCACAATCATCAAAAGTTCAGAGGAAGCGGAACAGTCAGGCTCAGTCATTCCCCCGGATATCGCCATATGCAACCCGTGCCTTGCCGAGCTCCGGGACCCACAGAATCCGCGATTTGACTATTTCTTTATCACCTGCACCGACTGCGGACCCCGCTTCACCACAATCGAGCGTTTGCCCTATGACCGGGAAAACACCACAATGTGCGAGTTTCCGCTTTGCGGTTTATGCCAGAAAGAGTACGCTGACCCCGCGAATAGACGCTTCCATGCGCAGACGGTGGCGTGTCCGACATGCGGACCCAAAGCGTACCTAACCGATAATAAAGGCGAACCAGTCCAAGCTGCTGACCCTGTACGGGCTGCCGGTAAGCTGCTCTCGGAAGGCAAAATCTTGGCAATCAAGGGCTATGGCGGCCTCCACATTGCGGCTTCAACCACGCTCGAAGCGCCTTTGCTGCGTCTTAGGAAGACCAAGCATCGCCGCGAGAAGCCCTTTGCAGTCATGGTTAAGAGCTTGGAGGCGGCGGCAGGCTTCTGTGAAATCAACGCAAAAGAGCGGGAAATGCTGTCTTCGCCTCAGAGGCCAATAGTCACGCTAAACAAAAGCGCCAGCTATAATCTCTCAGAGTTGATAGCGCCCGGCTTGCATAACGTCGGTGTCATGCTCCCCTACACTGCGATGCATTACATGCTATTCGACGAAGTCGCCGACAAGTCGTTTGTAATGACCAGCGCTAACCCCGCCAGCGAACCCATCGTGAAGGATAATGACGCTGCAATCGACGTCCTAGGTGGCACAGTCGACTACTTCCTGTTCCATAACCGCAGAATCGCCCACCGATGCGACGACTCAGTAATGCGCGCGCATGGTGTTCACCCGGTTTTTCTTAGGAGAAGCCGCGGCTTCGCCCCAGCGCCAATCAAACTCAAAAGCCAAGCTAAGCACTGTGTGGTAGCTTATGGCGGCGAGTTAAACGATACCTCAACGGTGCTCTGCGGCAACAGGGCTTTCATTAGTCAGCACATCGGTGACGTAGAAAATCTTGAAACCGAGAGTTTCCTAAAAGAAGCCACCGGCCACCTACAGCATCTAACCAACACCCATCCCGAGGTGGTCGCCTGCGATTTGCACCCCAAATTTAATACCACCCGTTTAGCCAAAGAAGTATCTGAAGCGCAGGGGTTGCCGCTTGTTCAGGTGCAGCATCACCACGCCCACTCGGCTGCACTGATGGCTGAGCACGGCTTAGACGACATAGCTGCGGTTGCCTGTGACGGCTACGGCTACGGCATAGACGGCGAAGCTTGGGGCGGCGAAATCCTCTACTGCACCGATGATTCGGCGGAGTTCAGAAGGCTTGGTCATTTGGAGCCTCATTTGCTGATCGGGGGCGACTTGGCTAGCCGCTACCCCATCCGTATGGCGGCTGCGATGCTATGTAAAGCCGGTGCAGATATAGCACATTGGTTAAAGCAAAACATAAGTGTGCTCTCTTACGGCGAGACTGAAGCCGAAATAATACTTAACCAGTTAAAGAAAGGGATCGGCGGGCCCCAGACCACAAGCTGCGGCAGGGTACTGGACGCAGTTTCTGCGCTTTTAGGGGTCTGCACGGTCAGGAGCTATGAGGGTGAACCGGCAATGAAGCTGGAATCGGTTGCGTTTCGTGGCAGGGATGTTCTGCGTCTTAAGCCGCATATCTACGGCGACGTACTGAGCACTTCTAATTTGCTATGGATGCTCTATGAGGATCATGGCAAGCATTCTGTAGCGGATTTAGCTTATAGTGCTCATGTTTATCTTGCAAAGGGTCTCGCTGCCTTGGCAATCGAGCAAGCCCAAAAGCAAGGCACGAAGAATGTGGGTTTCACAGGCGGCGCAGCATGCAACCAGATCCTCGCGGCAACCATACGCGGAGCAGTCGAGGCGGCGGATTTACGGTTCTATGTGCATGAGCAGGTTCCAGCGGGCGACGGCGGCGTCTCCTTCGGTCAGGCAATCGTAGCATCAAAAACCGAGTTTTAGACCAAACTGCTTTTATCGCCCCAGAACGCTTTTTGTTGTATCTGATGCTTATGTGCCTAGCTATTCCCGCAAAAATCATATCATTGCAGGGCGAAAAAGCCCAAGTTGACTTCGGTCAGGGCGTACTGCGAGACGTTAATGTGTCGCTTGTCGAGGCTAAACAGGGCGACTATGTGCTTGTGCATGCGGGTTACGCTATTCAGGTTCTTGAAGAGAAAGAGGCGCTTGAGACGTTGAGCCTCTGGAGCGACGTTTTAGCCCAAGCGGGCCAAGAATAGGTGGTGCTGGGCATGTCTGAGACTATGCGTTTTAGGGATCCCAAAGTAGCGCAGGGCATCGCCTTAAAAATCCGGGAAGTCGCCCCCAAGAAGGGTCAAGTCAAGATTTGCCACGTTTGCGGTACGCATGAGTGGACAATAACTCACTTCGGCCTGCGGAGCCTTCTGCCCGAGAACGTAGAAGTTATAGCTGGTCCTGGCTGCCCCGTCTGCATTGTCCCAGCAGCAGAAATCGACGAAGCCGTGCAACTGGCTAAACAGGGCAAAGTAATCACATGCTTCGGTGATTTGCTGCGTGTTCCTGGAAGCGAATCCTCACTACTGGAAGCTAAAGCGGCGGGGGCTGATGTGCGTATAGTCTACGCGGTTTCAGACGCTATAGAGATGGCAAGAGCGGAGCGCGAGAAAGAATTCGTATTCCACGCGGTCGGGTTCGAAACCACCGCGCCTATCACAGCGGTTGAAGCTCTGGGTGATTTGCCGAGGAATTTCAGTTTCCTCGTTTCTCACAGGCTGATTCCTCCGGCGATGGAGCTGTTGCTAGGCGTTGAGGACCTTCAGATTGACGGCTTTATAGCGCCCGGTCACGTGAGCGCAATAATAGGCACCAAACCCTATGAGTTATTCACAAAAGTTTACCGCATGCCAACTGTCGTGGCGGGATTCGAGCCAAATGACGTTTTGATGGCGGTTTACATGATTCTTAAGCAGCATAGCACAAGCGAAGCTGAACTGGAAAACGAGTACTCCCGCGTCGTCAAGCCAGAAGGCAACAGGAAGGCGCTTGAGGTTATGCGGAGAGCGTTTAAAGTGACCGCTGGCAACTGGCGCGGTATAGGATCACTGGACAATTCCGCTTATGCGCTGAAAAGCTCACTTGAGGAATATGATGCACGTAAAAAATTCGACATCAAACCCTCCGAGGGCAAAGACATCCATAAAGGTTGCCAGTGTCATCAGGTTATTGTTGGCAAAATCAAACCTAACCAGTGCCCCATGTTCCTGAAAGCCTGCACGCCAGCGAAGCCAGTCGGCGCCTGCATGGTTAGCAGTGAAGGCACATGCCGTGTCTGGGCAAAAAACGTCGCTGCTGCTAATACTGCTTAGTGGAATAAGCCATGGTGCTCTTTCTTTTTGGATTTGATAACTAAGGCTGCTCCAACTGCTGCAATGCCTAATCCGAGTGCTGCCAGATGCCAACCAAAATTTTTCTTTGTATATTCCATAAACTTTTTCTCCAATTAATTGGCGATGAAAAGTCGATATAAAGCTGCGTTGTTGCGGTACTGAGCATCGACGAGGCGCCTGAATGTGGCCCGACAGGTTGGTTAAGAAAAGGTAAAATTGGTTAAAATGTGTGGTTGTGCCTAAAAAGCGGCTTCTTAGCGGATTGCTTCGTCGATGCGGAGCTTCTGTTTTGTGCTCGTAACTTCCCGGAAGAGTTCAAGAACTTCTTCTTTTGTTGGCGCCTCAATGCAGATGCTGCCATATGCGCCGATGTCTATGCGGTAGTTACGTTCTCTGTCTTTTTTCTCAACAAATTCCTCTACTTGTGTTTGTGCTATTTTGCTTTCCCCTCTCTATATATTGCAGGCATAATATGCGCCACTTTTTATATTCTTAATGTCATCTGAGGGGTAAGGTGTATCCAAGAGCTAACTTGACTAAAAATATTGTATTAAATGCAGCTTTGGAAGAGAGAGGTGAAAGCCGCACAGACGCAAGAAGGGAAGTTCGGAAGAGAGAGGGGAAACACATGCGTTTATGCAGCTTTCAACTTCTTATTCTACATATGTTCCACATCGAGGATAAATACCGATGTGACTGTGCCAATGCAACAACAATTCAACGTGCCTGCGCTTGTATAACCTGCTCCTTCCAGGGACGAATCACGCCGGGGTTATCCCAGTATGCGCAACACATCCTGATAGTAACGTACATTTGGATTGAGGGGTGATTGCAGAATTTCTTGTTTATGACTTCGACTTTGGAGCCGCCTGGTAGCGTAATCAGGTCAGCTTTTTCAGCTCTCTTCATTTCCGTTTGATCGTGCGGGTTTATTCCACCCTGATTGTTCATTTGTTCCAGGTCTACTGCCTCAGCCTCTCTTGAGATGTACATGCAGTTATAGCAGTTTGTGCCTGTGATTTTCTGTTTTTCCAAAATAGTTACCCCTGCTAAATTTTTTCTCATAGAAGTTGTATCAGGGTTGGGTCTAAACCCTAAGCAGTAATCCTAACCGATTCAGCACGTATCTTACTACACCGAAGTGTTTCAGGTCGTTACTTACTTCAGCTTGGATACCACAGTAAGGCGTGTTTCCCAACCTGACAATATTGACTTACGTCGGATAGGATATAATCGTATGTTGGCACCAAATGTAGCGAGTAAAAGATGGATTTAGCAGATTCTGGGCACTGGGTCGCCGACTGGCCGCGCGATGATGCGTTTGCCGCCGACCAGGGTCTGCATTGCGACGCCCTTGAACTGTGTGGTGGCTTCCCCGATTATCTGCGCCTCTTTCCCCTGGGGGGTTTGCCGCAGAAACTCCAAAGCCTCCCCTGCTTTGTCTGGGACGACGCCGATGATGAGTTTTCCTTCGTTACCGATTTCCAGCGGATCCAATCCTAGCATTTCACAGGCTGTCTGCACGTCTCTATGGATGGGGATTTTGTCTTCGTAGGTTAAGACGCCAACGTGAGATTTCTCGGTCCACTCATTCAGGGCATCTGCCAAGCCGCCGCGCGTGGGGTCCTTCATGGCGACCACTCCCCCGACTTCTCCAAGCAGCTTCTGTACCATTTTATTAAGTGGTTTTACGTCGCTGCGTATTTCGCTGCCGAACTTTAGCCCCTGCTGCGCCGAGAGGACTGCGATACCGTGGTCGCCTATTGCGCCAGTGAGGATGATTTTGTCGCTCGCCGCCAAGTTTGAGTCAAGCGTCCAGCGCGCTTTAAGCTCGCGTTTTTTTCGGACTACTTCGAGGTTGCTGTCTAATGCGGCTGTGCGTTTGCCGATACCGGAAAGGTTCATTACTAATCCGCCGAGCGCACCTTTTTCAACCACTTTAGTATCGCCTGTGACGATGCCTACGCCTGCTTCTAGGCAGGCTTCACGCATGCTGGCAAGAACCCGCTCAAGGTCCGAGAGCAGCAGGCCTTCTTCTAAGACGAGTCCACAGGCGAGCGCGAATGGCTGGGCACCGAGGCAGCTGATGTCGTTGACAGTGCCAGAGATGGCGATTCTGCCGATGTCGCCGCCGGGGAAAAATATTGGTTTCACCGCATGCGAGTCGCTTTTGAACACGATGTCGCCTACGACGGCTGCGTCATCCATGGCTTCTAGCGGTATCTCCGAGTCGGCGATGCCGCCGAATGCTTTAACCACGTAGTTTTTGACGAGGTCATGCATGATTGTGCCGCCTGCGCCGTGCAGCATGGTGATTTTCTCATCTTTAGACGCCATATCTGGTTGCTTCCTTAATGCAATAAACTGATACTCACAGCGGAAGGACATAAACAAATCGCACGCATAGTGAAAATAGGCAAGTTAGTATTGCCCATGTGTTCCAATAATTTTTTATAACAAACCCTTCGACTATACGTAAGGTACATCGAGGCAGAACTAAAATGCAAAACCAACAAGTAACCAATCCGCCCAGCGCCGCATACTACTTGACTTTAATCGGCGGCATCTTAGGCATAATCCTGGGCATATTCCTAATCGTAGTACTGGTCGGCATCTGGCTAATCGTTGCAAACGTTCTAATGATAATGTACGCGCAGAAGCTCATGGCTGAACCTAAAGAGCACTCCAAATACGGCACCTACATCTTAATCCTGTCAATACTTGGCGGCATAAACCTGCTCTGCTTAATCGGCGGCATACTTGCCATGACATATCAGCCAATGCCACCTTTCCAGCCAACCCAGCCACATCAGCACCAAACGCCCGCGCAGCCAACAGAATATGGGCCTGCAACCACAAAGTATTGTCCACAATGCGGCAACCCAGTCGGCGGAGAAGCCCAGTACTGCCCCAAATGCGGAACAAAACTACCTCAATAAATCCTTTTATTTCTACAGTTTTCCTCTTAGTTGCGCCCTAACCGTTTCAAAACAAAATGCAACCGCACATACTGCAATGACGACGGCGGCGAAAAAGAACCCACTGGTCACTGTACTTGGCCAAAAATATGCAAGATAAACGATCAACGCTCCCACTGCGAAGATGGCGTAGAATAGGTATCGTGGCACTACGAATCGGCTGATTTTTATTGAATCCTCAAGGATAACTCGGTCGATAGCATAATCTCCGTCTTGGCGCTTCAGCAACCCCGCGTCCTCAAGTTTCGAGAGATGATAAACAGCAAGCGAAGGCGAACTAAACTGCAGCGCTCTCTGCACTTCCCGGGTACCAACAGGCTTGCCTTTCTTGAGCAGAAAACGGTAAACTTCAAGCGTTGTTCCCTGTAGTACGTCGTCTGCCCTATCTGAACCCATGTTTACCCTCTACTCTTTTCCCAGTAATACCCTGTTTCATTTAAGGGCATCCGTGTTCTACCCATTTGAACACTCGAAACTGGGCAATGCAGGACTGTTCAAAACTGTAGAATTAAGTAAGCACACGCCAATCAGGTTAATGCCGTAACCAAACAAAGGAGAAAAAACAACATGGCAGAAAAAGAACCCCAGTTTCCGCTCAAAGCAGTCACATGCGGTCTTATCGCTTTAGTTATCCTTACAAGCCTATTCCTATACGTGAACTCGACTGCTTCGGGGAATTACGAGGCAACATACCATAATCAGTACGGCTCAACCCCAGTGACTGGCGGTAACTACTCTTTTTCTCCACCCATCTCAAAGTATCATGCCATTGATATAACACTGTCAAGCGACGGCTGGAATCAGAGCAGCCTACAGAACATGACAGTGCATGCATCATTGAAAAAGATGATATTTTACACAAACACTTGCGCTCTGCTGCAATATGAAAAAACAGAGAATATTACTTTGAATTTTCATCCAAGCCCCGCAACTCTATCAATGTCTGGGTCTGGTATCATTACCATCGGAGAAGTGACAGCGCCCGTTAATGACTACAAACCGCAATACTTTGATGGTCTGACTGTTCGGTATATTTGGAGTATAACTGTAACGCGAAACGACGGCATATCAATCCCTCCTCTGGGCCTAAGCTTTATTGATGCCTCATCAGGCGAACTGGTGCCCACTGGACACCTATTCTAAGAAGTGGAAAACATGAGCGCACAAAAAAACAAACCAGTCCTCGCAGCCACCCTTGCAATAATTGCTGTTTTCCTATTAGGCGGCGTCAGCTTCAGCTTTTTCCCCCTCCAGCAGCCCTCTTTTCTAAATGAATCGCCCTCAGCAGCGCATATTTTATGGACGAAACCAACCGCTTCAAACAACAGTCTTATCATAACTGGCCCCTCCAACAGCTCAGGCCCCAATTATTATTTTGTAATAACACGGAACTTTCCCATGGATACTATTTGCATCGATAGCAACGGAGACCTTAACTCTACAAGCGCACCTATTCGCCGGCAGGGAAACAAATACATACTCACAGGTAACATAGTAAACCAAACAGTTTTAGTCCAAAAAGACAATGTCATCCTAGACGGTGCAGGATATACTCTTCAGGGCTGGTCTCAAACCATCGGCGACAAAGCCATTGGCATAAGTGTACCCAACAGGGCTAACGTAACCATCACAAACTTCGCCATTAGTCAATTCACACAACCGGTTTGGCTCCAAAATTCCTCCCAAATTACAGTAAAGCACAACAACATAACCTATGGATACCCCTACAGTATATTGGTTGACTCCTCAATCAACAATACTATAACTGGAAACAGAATAACGGGGAGCAGCTTCTCACACGGAATCCTGCAGTTAGTCAACTCCTCATACAACACAATATCCGACAACACAGTAACTTACAGCTACACGGGCATAGCAGATTACGACGGCAAAGAAAACCTAATTGTACACAATAGTTTCCGAAATGTGAACGAGTCCATCATTTCTGTTAGCAAAGGATCAATTATTTTTGAAAATTCAATAATGAACGGCGATACAGGACTCATGATAGAGGGCCAAAAGACCGTTGTCTCCTCAAACACCATAGTAAACTGCTCATACGGCATATACTCCAATAGTTTAAGTGGCGTATTCTCCGAAAACAGCGTCTACAACGCCTCCACATGTTTATCGCTCAACGGGGCTCCCTATCTGCCGCTAGGAAACAATACCTTCTACAGAAACAGTTTTAAGGGCTACAACCAAGCCGTGGACTATCAAAGTCAATCGAAATATGTGGATCATTGGGATAACGGCGAGGAAGGTAACTACTGGAGCAGCTACACTGGATCAGACGGCAACGGCGACGGAGTAGGCGATATACCCTACAATTTAGCAGCGAACTACACAGATAACTATCCACTAATGCAACTTTACATGGTAGCCTCAACTGACGCCAGTTTAGGCAACCTGTTTTTTGCTGGGGCAGCCGTAACTGCACTGGTTGGAGCGGCAGTAATAGTGTGTGTATACGCCAAATTCAGGGGGCGGGGATAGCCAAAGCCCGTTATTCTATGGCCTTTTTCGGGTTGAGGGTTTTTTATGCCATTTAACCTACCCTAACTGGCGCAAAATACCCTTACCGTTTCGGACCATGCTTCACTGGGGTGGCGAGCGCCTGTTTTTTAGCTTTTTTCTGTTGCTCTTTTTCTCGCATTTGCTGTTTATGCTGTTCTAAACCTGCAATTTTTTCTTCTCTACTTTTAGGCATACATAAAACACCGAAAAATTGTTGAATCACTAGAGGTTTTGAGTTTTAAAAATCATAGCTTGATGCCTATAAAACCTAGCCGTAAACTCTTGCTTGTACAGTCGCCACAACCAACCAGCAACCTAAAACAACTGCAGAACCAAAAACAGCTGTTTCTGCAACTAGTTAAAGAAGATGAAGTAGCAAGGCCAACTCCTCTTCTTCTAATTTAAAATTATATTTTTGCGTCTAAATTGGGTAACTCTTTGCTCAGCATGGCCACTTTTTTTAGCTTTACAAAGATTTTTTTGTGTAAAACTCCAATTGGTTATGTTTCTAAAGCGAACTTTTCAGCAATAACCACCCAGCCTACCGCTGCTTTTCCCCCAATATAGAGCGGCTTTTCGCAAACTATAAAAGCCTAAACAACATCAAAACATTTTACACCTCATGGCGTACGAATAGTTCCTCGCCGGAACAGCATAGGAACCAACCACTTAATCACTTAAGAGTCAAATCTTAGTTCTGATACGGAAAGCCATATAAATTGCTTTTACGTGTTTGTTTGCGCATCGGAGAAATAAAAATGCCAAAATGGGGATACTCAATAATCAACGAAATGCTTAATCCAGAAAAAACAGCGAAAGCCAGCGGTAGAGAACTAAAGGTATCCCACAAAGCCGCACGGGAAGTCGCTAAAGCCATAAGAGGCATGGATTTAACTCAAGCAAAAGATTTCCTACGAGAAGTAGTAGCTAAAAACAAACCAGTCCCATACACCAGATTCACTAAAAAACTAGGCCACAAAGGCGGATTAGTAGGGTGCGCGGTCGGCAGATACCCAATCAAAGCAGCCGACGCAATCCTAACTGTATTGCAAGCAGCCCAAGCCAACGCCGAAAACAAAGGACTCGACGTTGACCGCTTACGTGTAATGCACAGTGCAGCCTATCAGGGTATGAAACTAAAGCGCTACATGCCAAGAGCACACGGCAGAGCATCACCAAAATACGAGATCACCACCCACGTCGAAATCGTGCTCGAAGAGAAACCAACCGCAGGAGAGCAGTAAATGAGCATAGTAAAACGATTCATAACCGAATCAATCAAAAAAACCGAAATAGACGAATTCTTAGAAAAGAAACTTGAGCGCGCCGGATACGGTGGAGTCAACATCTCCAAAACCCCGCTTGGCACACACGTAGTCATCTACGCCATGCGTCCAGGTCTCGTTATCGGCAGAGGCGGAGAAACAATCAAAGAACTCGCCGCTTCACTAGAACAAAACTTCAAAGTTTCCAACCCACAAATCAGCGTTTCAGAAATCGAAGTGCCAGAATTCAACGCTAAAGTCATCGCCAACCGAGTTGCATCAGCACTCGAACGCGGTGTACACTTCAGAAGAGCAGGCTTCTGGGCACTAAACCAAGTTATGGAAGCAGGCGCACTCGGCTGCGAAATCGTCATCAGCGGCAAACTCACCACTGAACGAGCACGCTTCGAAAAGTTCCGTGCAGGCCACTACCCAATCGTCGGTGAACCAGCACTCGTCGCCATGAAAACAGCCGAAGCACACGTCCAACTAAAACCAGGCATGATCGGCGTCCGCGTAAAGATTATGCCCCCAGACGCATACTTCCCAGACAAAGTCAAAATCATGGAGCCAAAACCAGAGGAAGAGGCACCAATCATAGTCACACAGCCACCACCAACACCAGCTCCAGCCGCTCCAGCACCACAAGCTCCAGCAGCTGAAACACCGAAAGCAGAAGCTCCAGTAACAGAAACAAAACCAGCGGAGGAAAAACAGTAAAATGGCCCCAATCATGCGCATGAAAGAAATTGAAGCAATGACACCAGAAGCACGCGAACAACGATTAATCGACTTACGAGTTGAACTCGCACGCATACGCACAATGGTTAAAGCCGGAGGCGCAGTTGAAAACCCAACACGCATCCGCCAACTACGCAAAACCATTGCACAAATCCTAACTATTCAAAACGAACAGCAACTCGGCCTACGCAAAACCGTAGTAGCTGAAAAGAAGGAAACAGCAAAAAAAGCTAAGCCAAAGCAAGAAGCAACTGAGGAGAAAACTCCCCAATGAAAGTAACACCTGACATCCTACGTCACGAATTCATCGGAGCAAACGCTCTAGTTGCAGCCAGCCCAAACATGAACCTGATGGGCATAAGCGGCTTAGTAGTAGGTGAAACAAGAAATACCTTTGCCCTAAGAAACATGGGCGTAACACGCAGCGTAATCAAGGAAGCTGCAACTTTCGATTTCACTTTCAACGACGGCACAGTTGTTGAGATTGACGGTAAACTCTTAGTCGGCCGCTCTGAAGATCGGCTCAAGAAAAGTGTAAAGAGGTTATGGTAATATGTCGATGACTTTCAAGCAACCAAAAAAGACCTGTGACGACCCTAACTGCCCATTCCACGGCACCCTCGCAGTAAGAGGACGTGTACTGGAAGGCGTCGTTCATACAGCAAAGATGGACAAAACCGTTATCGTTGACAGAGAATTCATGCAATTCTCATCAAAATTCGTCAGATACGAACGCAGACACGGCCACGTCCCATCACACAATCCACCATGCATTGACGTTAAAGAAGGCGACCGCGTAAAAATCGCAGAGTGCAGACCACTCAGCAAAACGGTCTCCTTTGTCGTAGTTGAAAAAGTAGGAGAGGAACGATAATATGTGTGCGGCTAAAGCAAAGGGAAGAGGCTTAACTGCTAAAGGCATGATATCTCACGGCCAAAAAATCAGCAGAGGTTTATTGGCAGGTTCAGAAATGAAGTGCACCGATAACACCGGCGCACGCGTTTTACGCTTGATCCAAGCTATGGGCTACAAAGGCCGACTAAGACGATATCCCTCAGCCACAGTAGGCGACAAAGTAACCGTTTCAGTACGCCAAGGCTCACCAGACATGAGAAAGAAAATCTTCCAGGCAGTCATCGTACGCCAAAAGAAATCTTTCCGTAGAATCGACGGCGTCTGGGTACAATTCGAAGATAATGCAGCAGTAATTATCACCCCTGAAGGTGAAATGAAAGGCTCAGAAATCAGAGGCCCAGTTGCAAGAGAAGCAGCTGAGAGATGGCCAAGAATCGCCAGCGCCTCAAGCATAATCGTATAGGTGTAGAGAAGAATGCAAACAACAAATCCCGGTAAACAAAGAAAAGCCCTCACTACTGCTCCAGCTCACATACGCCATAAGTTAATGGCGGCACCACTCTCAAGTGAGCTAGCAGCATCAAAAGGCGCAAAAACCCTGCCAGTCCGTAAGGGCGACACAGTCCGCATCATGCGCGGAGACAACAAGGGTTTCGAAGGTAAAGTTTCACGTGTTGACCTGAAAGCCTACAGAATCTACATGGAAGGCTTAACACGCGAAAAAGTAGATGGCACAAACATCTTCATAGCTGTTCACCCATCTAAGGTTCAAATTCGCAACCTAAACCTTGACGATAAATACCGCAAGGAAACAATCCTCGGACGCAAAACTGCACCCGAGAAGAAAGCAGCCAAAGCTAAGCCTGCGAAAGCCGCTAAGGCTTCAGCTAAGGTAACAAAAGAAGGAGAGGAATAAGTTTGGGAAAAAAAGGTAAGACCGCACGGCTAAAACGTAAGCCAGCACCAGCATTCTGGCCAATTCATAGAAAAGAGCTACCTTGGGTTGTGAAGCCACAGTCGGGTTCACACTCACTGGAAAAATGCGTACCCCTGACACTCGTATTACGTGACATGTTAGGCGTTGCAGAAACCAGAAAGGAAGGTAAACTAATTCTCACACAGGGCAAGGTCCTAGTAGACGGCAAAATCAGAAAACGCGATGAGTCCCCAGTCGGTTTAATGGATGTAATCGCCATGCCTGAATCAGGTAAATACTACCGCGTTATGCCATCACACAAAGGATTAGTCCTCGCATCGATCAGCAAAGATGAATCGAACTTTAAACTGCTCCGCATCGAATCCAAGAACACTGTAACAAACGGCGTCCAACTTGCATTCCACGACGGCTCAGTTATGCTCATCAAAGTAGCTGATCCAAAGAACCCAGTTGAAGTACAATACGAAACCTTCGACATACTCAAAGTAACATACCTAGAAAAAACAATTAACGCAACCCTCAAAACAAAAGAGGGTAACTTAGCAGTCATCACAGGCGGAAAGAACATCGGAATCACAGGCAAAATCGTTGAAATTGAAAAGACTGAAGCAAAGAAACGCCGCCAAGCACTGGTCACTATCGAAGATGCAAAAGGTACAAGATATCAGACAATTATGGACTTCGTATTCACTCTGGGCGAAGCTGTACCAATGGTTAACACTCTGGAGGCAGTAGCATGAGCGAAGAAGCCATCATGAAAACCTGGGAAGAGCATCCAATGCTCACACCACGTATCGAGAAAGTCGTCGTTAACCTCAACGTAGGCAAATCAGGCGAGCCACTCGAAAAGGGCAACAAAGTCCTCAGAGAAATCACTGGCGACAGAACTCCAGTTAAAAAGAAAGCTAAATCCACAATCCGTGACTTCGGCATCCGCGAGGGCGAGCCAATCGCAGTCGTAGTAACCCTGCGCAAGCAGGAAGCAATCGACTTCCTAAAGAAAATCGTCCCAGTTGTCGACAACAAAATCGCGAAACGCGCGTTCGACACTCGGGGAAACTTTAGTTTCGGATTAAAGGAACATATCGATATCCCAGGCGTCAAGTATGATCCTGAAATCGGCATCTTCGGTATGGACATCTGTGTCACAGTTAACAGGCCAGGTCAACGTCTAAAGGTTCGTAAGCGCCAAAGCAAATCGATCGGTCCAAAGCATGTCTTAACACCTGAAGAGTCAATCATCTTCATAAAGAAAACATTAGGAGTCGAAATCGTCTAACTGAGAGTGAATGTATGGCAAAGCAACAAGTAAAGAAAGTACGGAAATACGGCAAAGGTTCACGTCCATGTGTGAGATGTGGCTCATTTGGTCCAGTCATCAGACGCTACGATTTATATCTATGCAGGACATGTTTTAGAGAGGCCGCGCCAAAAATAGGCTTCAAGAAATATGAGTAGGAGCTAAGAGGAAAAATGGATACTTTAACAAACGGTCTCGTGACCATAATCAACAACGAAACACGCAACAAGCGTGAATGCATCATTAGCCCCGCCTCTAAACTATTGGGACGCGTCCTTCGCATTATGCAACTTAACGGTTACATAGGCGAATTCGAATTCATTGACGATGGACGTCAAGGGAAATTCAAAGTCCAACTCCTAGGCAGAATCAACAAGTGTGGTCCAGTTAAGCCACGCTTTGCAGTAAAAGCTACAGAGTACGAGGACTGGGAAAAGAAATTCCTACCCTCTAGAGATGTCGGTATAATGGTCGTTTCAACTTCTCAAGGCGTTATTGCTCACAAAGATGCCGAAGGAAAGAACATCGGAGGAAGGCTCTTAGCCTTCGTGTATTAGGAGTGCAAGTATATGCGGCTTCCAGAAGTATCAAGAACCATTCAAGTTCCAGATGACGTAACTTTAAGTTTAGTCGGCAAAAAAGTTAGTGTAAAGGGTGCAAAAGGTAACCTAACCCGCGACTTCTCGTATGCAACAGTTGCATTAGAAGCCCAAGGCAAAGATCTTCGGATTTATGCCAAGTGGCCACGCAAAAAGGAAACCGCTATGGTAGGAACCCTCTATGCACACATCAACAACATGATTGTTGGCGTAACAAAAGGCTACACTTACAAGCTGAAGATAGTCTTCTCACACTTCCCCCTTACAGTTAAAGCGACAGGCGGGTACGTGTCGATTGAAAACTTTACCGGCGAACGCAGACCACGCAAAGTCAAAATCTTAGGCGATGTTAAGGTCAAAATTGACCCTGAAGACATCATCATTACCGGTGCAAACCTTGAGGATGTAAGCCAAACAGCAGCTAACATCGAGCAATCAACCAAAGTCCGTGGTAAAGACCCAAGAGTCTTCCTCGACGGCATCTACACCTATGAAAGAAATGAGGGTATAGCATAATGACAGAAAAGAAAGCTTCACCATCACGAAAGGCACTTCAAGCTAGAGCACGCGCCAGAAACAAAAAGCCAAAGTTCCTACGAGCTGAAAGCTGGCGTTTCGATCGTTTCAGCACTAGCTGGAGAAGACCACGCGGCTTAGACAACAAGATTCGCAGAAAGATTCTTGGTTGGCCTGCAGGACCCAGCATGGGTTACAAAGGACCAAAAGTTGCCCGATACCTACATCCATCAGGATACAAAGAAGTCATAGTCTTCAACGTAGCAGACCTATCCAACGTTGACGTCAACACACAAGCAGTCAGAATTGCACACCGTGTTGGCAAACGAAAACGTGCAGACATCATCGCAAAAGCAACAGAGATGAACCTCAAAATCTTAAACCTCACAGTCTCAGCAGAGGCCGAGGAAGAAGAGACAGAGGAAGAGGAAACCGAAGAAGAAGCAGCAGAAGGCAAAGAAACCAAAGCAAAAGAAAAGAAACCAGCAAAAGAAGAAAAGACGCCTGTTAAAAAGAAAGAGGCTTCAAAGAAGAAAGAAACTAAACCAAAGAAGAAGGAGAATAAGAAACAATGACCAACCTAAGTGGACAAAGACGCTTAGCTGCTCAAATCCTCAAAGTTGGACAGAACCGCGTTTGGATAGATCCAACACGCATAGATGAAGTTGACGGTGCAATCACCCGTGAAGAAGTTAGAAAACTGATTCACGAGAAAGTCATCGTTTCATTGCCTGAGAAAGGCGTAAGCCGCTCACGTGCAAAAACAATCAGAGGTAAAAAACGACTAGGCAGACGCAGTGGCCCAGGTAGTGTCACCGGCGCAGGCTTCGCGAAAGTTACCCAGAAACAAGCTTGGATGATTAGAATTCGCTCTCTGAGACGCAAACTCCGCGAGCTTAAAGCTAGCAGAGTCATCACAGAAGCCACCTATACACAATACTATAGAATGGCTGGATCAGGCAGATTCCAATCCATAGCAGACATGGAGCGCAACTTAAAAGCAAACGATCAGTGGAGGAAACGTTAAGATGGCAAATAAGGCAAATTACCGTGTACCAGCAAGACGCAGACGACAGGGAAAAACCGATTACCAAGCCCGCAAGGCAATGGTAATTTCCGGTAGACCCCGACTAGTTGCGCGTCCATCAACAAAGAATGTTCAAGCACAAATCATCGTTGCCAAACCAATCGGCGACATGACCCTCGTAGCAGCAAGCAGCCGCGAGCTAGCAAAGAAGTACGGCTGGAAAGCATCCACCGGCAGCGTCCCAGCAGCTTACCTAACAGGTCTGCTCTGCGGATTAAAAGCTAAGCAAGCAGGCATCAACGCAGCAATCCTCGACATCGGCATGGTAATTCCAACAAAAGGCGCACGCGTCTTCGCTGTTCTACACGGCGTTATAGATGCAGGCGTAGAAGTACCACACGGCGAAGGCAAAATCGTAGCTGGACGCCACAAAGGCAACCACATTGCAGCATACGCTCAAGAATTAGGCTCAGACTCTGACGAGTACAAAGCTAAATTCTCTAAGTTCATTGCCGCAGGTATTGCCCCAGAAAAGATCGTTGAACACTACACTGCAGTGAAAGCTGCAATCGTCGGTTCATTCAAGGGCGCAGTAGTAGCTCCTGAACCAGCTGACGAGAAGCCGGCTAAGAAAGCTCCAAAAGCAGCACCTCCGAAAGAGAAAGCTGCTCCTAAAGCTGAAGCCAAAGCAGTTCCTGCTCCAAAGACAGAAGCTAAAGTAGAAGAAGCTAAAGCACCAGCCAAAGAAGAAGCTCCAGTAAAAGCAGAAAAAGCTATAAAAGCTGAAAAAGCCGAGAAGGCACCAGCTAAAGAGAAGGCTGCTGCAAAAGAAGAGCCAGCTCCAAAGGCTGAGAAAGCAGTGAAAGAAAAGGCACCTGCAGCTAAAGAAGCAAAGGCAAAGAAAGCTCCCGCTAAAGAAAAAGAAGCCAAAGAAGAAAAAGCTCCTGCCAAAAAGGCATCCAAGAAGGGTGAAAACAAAGAATGAGTCAAAGAGATAGAAGTAGAGATGCAGAAAGACGCCAAAGTAGCTTAGACGCTTGGGTTCCAAAAACACGCCTAGGCAAATTGGTTCAAGAAGGCAAAATCACTACCATCGAAGAAGTGTTCCTATCCGGCATAAAGATCAGCGAATCACAGATCGTTGACTCTTTGATTCCTGACCTTCAAGAAGAAGTCATCAACGTTAACCTAGTCCAGAAACAAACTGACGCAGGCGAAAAATCACGCTTTAAAGCCATCGTTGCAGTAGGCAACAGAGACGGCTACATCGGACTCGGCCAAGGTAAAGCAAGCCAAGTCCGCAACGCCATCGAGAAAGCAGCAGTAAACGCACGCCTAAACATTGTCCCAGTCAAACGGGGCTGTGGAAGCTGGGAATGCGGCTGCGGTAAGCCACACAGCATACCCTTCCAAGTTGAAGGCAAATGCGGTGGTGTCCGAGCAGTAATTATCCCTGGCCCAAGAGGTTTAGGACTCGTTTCAAGCGAAGTCGCAAAAGTCATCCTCGGCTTAGCAGGCGTTAAAGACCTCTGGATGCGCAGCTACGGCTCAACAAGAACCGTGCCATCATATGCATGTGCAATCTTTGACGGCTTAAAGAAGACTTACAACTTGATTACAACAACAGATTGGGTGAAGTAAAATGTCACAACAGAAAACCGAAGAATGCAAATGCCTCGTAGTAGTACGAGTCCGCGGCACAGTCAGCGCACTGAAAGAAGCCCGCGAAACCCTCGAACTGCTCCGATTAACCCACACTAACCACGCAATCATCATCGACAGCAGACCAGCATACAAGGGTATGCTACAACGCGTAAACAACTACGTAACTTGGGGCGAACCCACAAAAGAAACCGTTACAGCGATGCTAACAAAACGCGGACGCTTAGCAGGCCGAAAGAAGCTTACCGAAGAATTCGTTCAGAAAGCAGGTTTCAAATCAATTGATGACCTCGCAGAGCAAATCGTATCCTGCAAGGCAGTATACAGCAAAATCGAGGGCGTCGAAGCACGCTTTAAGCTGCATCCACCAAGCAAAGGCTACAAGGGTCAAACCAAGAACGCCTTCAAAGCTGGCGGCGAAGCAGGTTACCGCGGCGAAGCAATCAACGAGTTAGTTAACCGCATGGTCTAAGCGACCGTCGGTCCCAATTTTAATTTATTTAGTTTTATTCACCTCGGCTAGATGTATTGTAAACAATTTTAAAAGTAAGTTCGATAAACATAGCGGAACGTTTAGTTGATGTTGTCAAATTTCCGCTGAACTAAACCGCTGGTTCTCCAAACAACTTTAGATTCCGCCAGATACACTTTTTGCCCCCCAGTTGGGTGAAGCATAGCACCCAAGTTTCTCTTGGTAATGTATTCTTCCGCTGCGTGCAGGGGCTTGTAGATGAAGTTGAAATACGCTGAGGCAGAGCCGATTAGAAAGCCGCTTGTCCACAGTGGAACTACGCAGAAAAAGAAATAGAAGTTCCAGACGTCCACGGAGCCGATTAGTGCAACTTGGACTGGCGGCGGGTATGTTTGGTTTGTCCAGTAGAAGCCGCCGAGCATGAAGTCAAGTGTGTTGAAGCCTAGTCCGGTCATGGCTATAGCTACGATGAAGGCGGCTGAGAGGATTATCATGATTTTTCTGGTTCTTTTGTATTCGAGGAAGGCTGTCATGGCTATTCCTGTGGCTAAGCCGCCGATTATCATGGTTGCGAGGCCGAATATGGCGTAGGCGTATTGTCCCTCTATGACGAAGTAGTTGTTCATGTGCCACTGGTCGTGTGCGTTTGCGCCGAACCAGTTCTCGCCGATCATAGCGCCAATGTATAGGCTGTAGCATAGTAAAATTATACCTAGAATTAAAGTTGCTGCTAAGGCAATTTGCCTTCCCCTCAAATATTCTCCCTTCCGAAAGATGGTCTCTAACGCATGTTTTTAAAAGTTTCTGACGCCATTTTTGCGTTCCCCTCATTAATCGGTCTTTATTGCTTGGTTGTTTGCTAATTCTGAGCTTGATTCTTTGATTTGATTTCTTCGTTTCGACAAGCGTTAAATAATACTTCAAAGTAGAATTGGGTTCTGGTGATGGTATGCAGAAGTGGGCTGATTACTTAATTTCCGCTGTAAAAACCGTTACTGGCAGTTCTACTGTTGAAGCTCTTGAGGTTCACTCGGACTTCGGAAGTATGGTTTGTGAAACCGCAGTCGTCAAAAGAGACGATGTAATTGCTAACCTACGAAGAGGCGTTACGTACTCGACAGTGTTTAAGACCGCGATGGGAAAGTGGCGTAAAGGCGACGACGTGCACTTAGTCACTATTAACGGTAAAGATTACTTGCGCACGAATAACGAGTTGGTGCCAAGGGACCAATTCGACGAAGTGCCAGAACTCTAACAACCTATTCTACAATTTCTTTATCGACGGCTTTTTCCTTACTTATGGAAGATGCCTCAAATAGCCGTAGCGCGATTTAACCTTTGAACTTAAAACAGGCGCTTCTTTAGTCGCCACTGAAAGATAATTAAAGTGGGCACGAAAAAGCAAAACTGAATTGCTTGTGGTGTCGCCACAACCAATCTTCAAGGCATTTCAAACGCTGACGCAAAATGCAATCTTTTGCTTAAAATTTGGGAAGATGAAGTAGCGGGTCGACTCCTCTTCTTCTACTAATTTAAAATAATTTACATGGAAAAAGGGGGAGAGGATAAGAGCTGTCTTCTTTTTCTCCCACCAATTTTCACTGTGCTTATGCACCTGTTGTGATGCTAGCGGTTAACCTGATTTTTGTCGCCGGCGTCAGTCAGCCTCTTGATCTGTAACCTGCGTTAGCCTGCGAGTTCTATTGCTCTTATCCTCTTGTAGCAATGTTTGTTCTTGTTTTATATAATTTACTCAGCGGTGCTTGTACAGATAATTAGACCTGTCCAGTCAAGGTTTTTGGACTAATATAGTCAAGGAATCTGGACAAGAACAGGTTTGTTTTGTCAAGGAAGCTGGATAAGAACCCTTATTTTCGCTTTCAACGGCACCCATCTTGTTGACGAAAAATGTCCAAATTGACCTTAGCTGTTGAAAAGCTTTTTTCGCCATCCCCCGTTTACCTGTGTCGACCTAATCATCCTCTGGCAGAGATGCATTGCAGTAAGCGGGACGGCGTTGTTTGAATCAGCTTCGCGGTCAACCCGTTAACGTTGACTTAATCCGCGCCGCCGCCATGACTGGCGTTATACTTCTCCACGCAGCAGGACGCTACACCATTACACCACAGGAGATCACTGCATTTGACGCTGTAGAAATGGCGCAATGGTGGGTTGTTGACTTCTACCAGAGCCTCGCAGTGCCGTTTGGCGTCCCGCTGTTCCTCATGTTAACAGGCGCGCTACTGCTTCAGCCCCAAAAGAAAGATACACTTGCAGTTTTCTTCAAAAAGCGATAGGATCGCATTGGATTGCCCTCAATTTTCTGGGGGACCGCATATTTTGCGTGGGATTTCTTGGTGCAGAACATCCCTTTCACTAGCGCGGTAATCGTGCAGGGCATCTTAAATGGTGCCTACACGCAAATGTGGTACCTCTATGTGCTAGTTGGCCTCTATCTGATTACACCAATCTTTCGTATCTTCATCAGACACGCCGATGAAGGCATGTTACGCTACTTCATCTTCGTCTGGATAATTGGCGTGGCAATCCTCCCGTAGCTGAATAGTAACGTCTTCGCCCTCACCGGCTACATTGGCTTCTTTGTGCTGGGTTCATACCTCTCAACTGTTCGATAGTGTTGCCGCCGCCGATTGTCAGTAACCAATCCGGCGCAATAGACGGTGCATACTTTAGAAATCAAATAATTCCAAGAATCACGCAGGCTGCGAATCAGACTGGTTTGCCCGTAATTGACGTTTACTCAATTTTTCTGGGGCATAATGACTACTACAGGGATGGTTTACACATTAACATAGCGGGCGCCAGAGTGATCGCTGACACTGTCTATAAAACAGTTTTTTTCAATTAGAAATGAATTAAGAAAAATTACAGGCTGCAACTTTGGTGTTGCATGCCGTCGATTGGGTTCTTTTAGATGGTGAAGTTTGATTCTGCTGGTCCAGCTGGCGTCGAGGGCTGTGGCTGCTGTGGAGGCGGCGCTTGCTTGGGTGGCGGTGACTGCTCTGAGGGTTTTGATGGCTTAGCTTTAGGTTTCTTGCGTAGCACCAATACTATTGCTAGGATTACTACTGCAATAATGCCGATTGCTCCAATAAGCACCACAATCGTGAGTGGGTCCCGATCATACGGTGCTGTGGTGGCGGTGGGCTGGTTTGTCGGCTGCTGTGTTGGGTTTGTTGTGGGTTGCGCTGTCATTGTCGGTGCAGGTGTCGGCGTAGCGATTGTGCTCAAGTCAGGCACGGTTACGTTTAAGATCATACTTGCGCTGTTATCTGCATAATCGGTTAGTGTCAAGTTTACTGCATAATTTCCTGGCGATGCATATGTGTGGGTGAAGTAAGAATAATTGCGGGTTATGTTGCCGTCACCTAGACCCCATGTGGCGTTTCGGATTCCGTAGTTGTCGGTGCTGTAGCGGGCGTCAAAGAATACTGTGTTTGTGGAGTAGAGTTCCCAGTATGGGTCTACAGTTGGCGGTGTAACGTCTAGTATAATTCCTGAGCTGGCAAAAGAGGTTTGGTTGGTGCTGTCGCGGAACTGGGCATACACTGTTTGGGTGTCTTCCACGTCTATGATTGTCCAGCTCTTTGAAGTGCCGTAGGTTTCCCAATTTGACCAGGTGGAGTTGTCGTTTGAGAAGCACATTTCCGTTGCGTTAATTGCTGAAATTGTCAATGTTACTGAGGTGGAGTTGGTGTGTGTTGCTCCGTTGTTGATGCTTATGGTGCCTGATGTCTGTGCGTTTATCTGCGGGAGCTGGCTGCATGCGATTAGGGATATGGTTAACATTAATGCTAATGCAAATAAGATTTTTGAGCGATTTATTGGCTTGAAATTCATCTTTTTGCCTTCAGCATCAAAACCGCCGCTTATCAATATAAGATTTTACCAGAATTAAGGAAAATTCAGCTCAATGTACCTCAAGAAGCCTGTTGAGTCGGGCTTAGTTTCAAAGGCGTTATTTTGCTGTCGCTAAATTTAGGTAGCCTCTGGCGTTGAAGGCGTCTTTGAGGTGGTGCTCTTTTTCCTTTTTGTCCTCTTTTAAACAGGTTGTTTTTTTGTCTTCTATAGTTTTCACTTTTGGTACTAGCGTTGATACCCAGTTTATAGTGGTTTGTGACTGTAATAACGCAACAGCAAAAAAGTTAGAGGATTCTTCTATTTTCTCTCTTCATAAACTGTATATGCAAAAAAGGGTATCTTCATTTGAAGCGGTAGCTCATCACAGTCATGTATTCCCGTGTTCCCCAGAACAGATTCAGTATTCCGCTCATGAGACTACAGCTTCACTTTTAATTTCTCTAAACGACAAGAACTTGCTATAAAAAGAAGATATTTAAGTTACTTTTTAGCTAAGTTGTTAACCGCATGTGCAGTTGCTGTTATCATCAAGTTTTTTGCCCTTAAGCGCTGATTTTATCATTGCGCCAGCGCAACCCACGCCGCTTTCTACGGTAATTGCTTCATTGGGGCAGTTTAGTTGACAAGCGCGCCGCATTCTATGCATGCTGATGGGTCAGTGATTACTACTTTACCATCTTTAGCAATCTTCTGTAAAATATGCTGAAAGATGAAGTAGCAGGGCAGCATCCTCTTCTTTTACTAAATATTTTTTCCCTTTGAATAAGGGAGGGGGAGGTTACTCTGAGACGGGTAGGTTCACTCTTAAGGCGCTTTTAAAAAAACAAGAGGAACTTGGCAGAGCAACAGAACCTAAATCCGCTAAAAATAGCGATCTCTGGGCGGCACGCATAGCATCCATCGGAAACTTTGCACAAGCGATTATAATGGCTAATTTTGCCCTAACAACTGCTTACAGGATGCGCATTTCGCTCTCAGCACACGTTTAGCCTATAAAAAAGGGGGGTTAGAGAGAAAAAAGCGGTTATGTTCGAGCGCAGGGTACGTGAGTTATCGCTAGTTTTAGCATTAAACTGCGATCTGTCAGTCAGGGGTTTTCTAATCCTTTATGTGCGATACATTTTATAATGGCATCAGAAAGATGGGTAGTTAACTTTGGAGGGGGAAATGACCAATGAGCGCACGATGGAAAAGAACAATAAAGAATCGCAAATGGCTCGACATCAACGAGTTAGATAAGGCTAAAACATCCAAGAAGCCAAAGGTTGCCCAGAAGAAAGCGGCGCCGGCGAGCTATCGCCCACCCTCGAATAACTATGCTAAACGCCAGGATCTTAAACCCCTGATAGACATATTTCAGGATACTAACAACATAACAATCGTTGCAGAGATCGCAGGGTTTAATAAGGAAACATTCAAGATAAATGTGAAAGATCAGAAAATCACGCTGTCAGCCAAATCGAAAGAGCGCAGATACTATAAAAGTTTAAATCTGCCGAAAGTAGTCATTCCAGACGAAACGCACACTAAATACAAGAACGGCGTGCTAGAAATCAAATTAAAGAAAGCTGAACCAACAGCAATAGGAAAAGCAGATCAACATGCCCCATAAACTAAGAAAAATCAGGAAATTCCGAGGCAGCAGAACTCAGGGTTACGGAAGAATCGGTCAACACCGAGACTCAGGTAGCAAAGGCAACCGCAGAGTCGGACGCCATAAGCATCTCTGGAGTAAAATCCAAAACATAAATCCAGGTTACTTCGGCAAAAACGGATTCACTTCACCACAGAGCAAACACAGAATCGAATCCACCATCAACCTACTGAAACTCGACCAGCTGGCCACCGGCAAAGAAATCAACCTAACCGAACTAGGCTACACAAAACTCCTCGGCACAGGCAAAGTCACCAAAGCAATCACTGTAACCGTTGCAGCAGCCTCAAAATCCGCCCAGACCAAGATCGAAGAAGCAGGCGGAAAACTAATTCTCCTAGAAGCCGAAGCAGAAGCAGAAGCATCCGAGGAGTAAGGCTGCTAAATGGCCGGAAGATTCCTCAGCCTCTTTAAACCAGTAGGCCGCATACTTCCCGAAATTAAGAAACCAGCACGTAAAGTTTCTTTTAACGAAAAACTTTTCTGGACAGCTCTCTGTCTAGTTATCTTCCTTGTAATGACCGAAATCCCGCTTTATGGCGTAAGCCCTGATGCGCAGGATAGCTTCGGTTCACTACGTGTCATCTTCGCTTCCAATCAGGGTACACTGATGGAGCTGGGTATCGGCCCAATCGTCACCGCAGGCTTAATTCTGCAGTTACTCGCCGGTTCAGGCATCATAAAATGCGACCTATCAAACCCAGAAGACCGAGGACTCTTCACCAGCGCAAGCAAAGTCTTCAGCATACTCTTAACAGGAGTACAAGCAGTCGCCTACATCCTAAGTGGCATGTACGGCACACTAGACCAACTTGGTGTTCCAATAATTTTAGCGATATTCTTCCAACTCATAGCCGCAGGCATAATCGTCATGTTAATGGATGAACTAGTCCAGAAGGGCTGGGGATTAGGAAGCGGCATCAGCCTATTCATCATGGCTGGTGTAGCGCAGAACATCATATGGTCGATGTTCTCTCCTCCGACTGGACTATTCGTGGGCGCACTCTCAGCACTAAACGCTGGACAGATATCAATAACAGAGTGGGTACTAGGCACCGTTAACGGCTTCTACCCGACAATGATCGGGTTAATCGCCACAATCGTGGTGTTCCTGGTAATCATCTACCTGCAAGGTGTACGCGTTGAGTTACCAATGAGCTACGCAGGTTACAAAGGCTTCCGCAGCAGATACCCAATCAAGTTACTCTACGTCAGCAACTTACCAGTCATCTTCGCAAGTGCACTATTCGCAAACGTGTACTTCTTTGCGCAGTTGCTCTGGAGCCAACTTGGGCAGCCTGAACCTGGCAAGAACCTGTTCTTCCAGATCATAGGCGACTTCAACAGAACATATACTACGACAGAAACCGGCGGTACAACCTCAAGCGTCTCCGCAGTCGGCGGCTTAGCGTACCTAACCAGTGCGCCACGCAGTCTGCAAGGCGTAGCAGATGACCCAATACGCGCGATGTTCTTCCTCGCCGTCATGGTCGGCTTCTGCGCCGTGTTCAGCCTAATATGGCTTGAAGTCGGCGGACTTGGCCCCAGCAAAGTCGCAAAGCAACTAATGGACAGCGGCATGGAAATTCCGGGTTACAGACGCAGCGAGAAACCCATCGAAGCTATACTCAAACGCTACATCCCAGTCGTAACCGTACTGGGCGGTATAATAGTTGGCTTGGTTGCGGCGGTAAGCGACTTCCTCGGCGCATTCGGTACAGGCACAGGTATCCTACTCTCGGTAGGTATCATATACCAGTACTATGAGTTGCTCATGAGGGAACGCGCAGCTGAAATGTTCCCGGCGTTCAGAAGAATACTGGGCGAATAAACCACCCTTCCCCTTTTAGGGGCTTGTTTTCTTTTTCTTTGTTCTTAAAATATTAAATCGAGTTTTCCATAAAATTTTTCGATTTATTGAAAAAAGGCTTGGCTGCAAGTTTCTAAATCAATCCCTCAACTATTTTTAAAAAATTACTGTTGTTGGATGGTGAAACAACCAATGCTTATATGTTCACTTCAGGCAAGGTGGGGCTACAACTATGTTAGAAATAACATGGCTGATAGTTAAGGAGACAGAAAATGAGACATACGAATAAAAAATTTGTAATAGCAACCGGTATCTTTCTGGTACTGGCAATAACCAGCTCGATGTTTCTACTACCTGTAGAAGCACGCGATCCTGGATGGACTTGGGTTTCTTATGCATACTTGACTGCTTCGCCGAATCCAGTCGGTGTCGGCCAAACAGTAGCTATCGTTATGTGGATCGATGCACCTCTTCCCGGCTCAACAATCCAAAACGACATCAGACGCCATGATTACACGCTGACAATCACAAAACCCGATGGCCAAAAAGAGACACAACACTGGGATGCCATCAGTGACACCACCAGCGTTCAATATATGCAATATGTCCCAAGCCAAGCAGGTAACTACACACTAACATTCACTTACCCCGACCAGAAATACACTTGGAACCGAGCTAACACTCCAGGGCTCTCAGCTGCAAATGCGCTATATGAAAACGACACTTTCCTTGGCGCAAGTAAAACAATCCAGCTAGAAGTACTGCAAGACGCAGTTCCTCAACCAATCGACAGCTATCCATTCCCAACTGAATACTGGACTCGACCAATCGAAGGACAAAACACATGGTGGTACACGCTTGGATCAAACTGGCTTGCTTCACCTTACGTTCTAGGCGCAGGCGCAGGCTACGGTATCCCCGGCGCAGTCCAACCAGACGGTGCAGCACCAAACAGTGCACACGTTATGTGGGCAAAACCAATCCAGTGGGGCGGAGTTGTCGGTGGATCTGATACGGCTGTTCCAGGCGAAACATTCTACGGAGGATTATCATACAACTGCCGATTCGCCAACCCAATCATCATGCAGGGCGTCTTGTACTATCCGGAGCCATGGGGTAACGGAGCAGGAGGCGGCGACTATGTTGCTGTCAACCTACAAACAGGTAAAGAGCTGTGGCGCGTAAATACAACAGCTACAGGTGTTTCACTCGTGCCATCTTTCGGTTACCTATACAGCGCAGAGACACCCAACCAGCACGGAGTTTTACCTAACGGTTTGCTGATAGCTGTTTCAGGTACAACTTGGCGGGCATACGATGCACGCACAGGCACCTTAACAACCATGGTCATCAACAACGTTCCCGCAGGCACAAACGTACCTGGGCCCTCAGGCGAAATCCTAAGATACTCTTTAACTAACCTCGGCACAGCAGCTGCACCAAAATATTACCTAACCCAATGGAACTCATCAAGAGTCTTCGGTGGCGCAGCAGGAATAGCTGTCGGCAACTGGTACACAGGCAACGTCCAAGCAAACGCGTCAACAGCATTCGACTGGAACGTCTCGTTACCTATGACAACTTCTGGGTGGGCGATTGGCATTGCAGGTCAAGGATCAATTCCAATGATCGCACCAGATAACATGATGCTTCTAACACAGGGCGGATTCGGCGGACACCCCGGCGACTTCGCAGTAACAGTCACAGCAGACAACGGAAACATCACTGCCATCAACCTAAAACCAGCTTCTCGAGGAAGCACACTGTGGTCACAGAGCTATCCACCTGCACCAGGTAACAACTCACGTGTCATCACTGACTGGGATGTAAACAACGGCATCTTCATCTTCTCAGATAAGGAAAGCATAAAACACTACGGTTACAGTCTCACAGATGGAAGGCAAGTCTGGCAAGCTGAACAACCGATTGACAGCGGAATCGACTACAACTTTATGGCACAATGCCTAGAGCGAATAGCATATGACAAACTCTACGTCTCCGGCTACGCTGGCGTAATCTACTGCTATGACGTTAAGACAGGCGATTTACTGTGGAGCTATGGTAACGGCGGAGAAGGTAACAGCACATACAGCGGCTTCGTAACACCATACGGACGCTACCCAGTCTTCGTTAGCACAATCGCAGATGGAAAAGTGTATACTACCACAACAGAGCACTCGCCTAACGCTCCACTCTACAAAGACGCTAAACTAAGATGCTTAAACGCAACCGACGGAACAGAAATCTGGACAATCCTTGACTACGGTAACCAAATGTATGGTGGCCAATCACCAATCGCAGACGGCTACTTGACGACACTCAACTCATATGATGCAAGAATCTACTGCTACGGTAAAGGCCCAAGCGCATTAACAGTGTCCGCACCAGACATCGCCGTTTCATCAGGTACCCCTGTTATAATTCGCGGTACAATCACTGACATTGCAGCCGGCACAACGCAGGATGAACAGGCAGCACGCTTCCCCAACGGTGTTCCAGCAGTCTCCGACGAAAGCATGGGTGCATGGATGGAATATATCTACATGCAGAAACCAAAACCAACCAACGTCCTCGGTGTGCAAGTCGCAATTAACGTTATTGACTCCAACGGCAACTACAGAACTGTCGGTACAGCCACAAGCGATGCAGGCGGCTTCTACACTTTCACTTGGACACCAGACATCGAAGGCGACTTTAAAGTCATAGCAAGCTTTGCAGGCACAGAATCGTACTACCCATCATCAGCTGAATCATCATTCGTTGTCTCCGCAGCGGCACCGACAGCAACAGCCCAACCACAAATCACGCCTCCACCTACAGAACTATACGTCGTCGCCATGGGCGTAGCCATTATGGTTGCACTCGCAGTCGCAACAGTCCTCATCCTGAGGAAGCCATAAAAACGGAAGACACCCATCTTCCATTTCCTTTTTTATAAAAAAACCTAGCAGAATACCTGCCGCGTTAGCGGCAGGATGAATGCGTCCCGCCGCGAAAGCGGCGAGTAGTTCACTTTTAGCTCAAAAAATAGAGTGGACCTACCCGTCTTAGAGTAATCTCCCCCTCCCTACCTAACGAAAAAAGATGCTCTCTCAACACCCTCTCTATGCTTTTATAGACATTCTGGTAGGGTTCTGCGTGATCGATGAATCATAAGAAAACCGCTGTTTTACTTGAAAACCAGCGGGTGAGTTAATAAGTCTCCATAAAGGTGTTGCTTCTCCAAATATCAGTTAATATTGGAAGCTGAAAGCTTGAATGTTCTAGTACTCTATGGCACAAGATGGGGCGGCACCGAGAAAGTTGCCCAAACTATTGGTAAAGCACTGCAAGACGAAGGCCACGTAGTAGAAGTGGTTGACGTTAAAGAAGCGCCCGAAAGCATCGCCGCCTACGACTTAATCCTTGTCGGCAGCGGCTTGCGCGCTGACAAATGGACCAAAGAATCAGAGGCGTTCGTAGAGAAAAACGCTGCCGCCCTTAAGGCCAAGAAGTTAGCGCTTTACGTTAGCTGCTCTATGGCTGACCGCAAAGACGAAGGCTACAACGTCGGCAAGAAACGATATCTAGACGACTTTGCAGCAAAATACAGTTTAACACCCATAGCCATGGGGTACTTCGGCGGCTTGATGGATTTCAGCTACAGCCACGGCCTGCTAGTTGACATAATAGTGCGCGTTAACCGCAGAAACCTGCGCAAGAATGGCTTAGACACAGCCAGCGTTCATGACACCCGTGATTGGGCGGCTATTGAAGCCTGGGGTCACGAAGTAGCTAAAATAGCCCAGAGTACAACTTAGTCTTTCTTTTCCCTATTTTTAGCGCTTCGTAATTCTGTAAAGAGAACTTAGCTAGTCCTTTTATCTGCAAACAGGTGAAAATAGTTATTAACTTGGAATATGTACGCATAGTCTAAAGTGTTGCTGTGGGATATAGAGCCTACCTGAGCAGCAGAATTGAAGTGACAAGAGCCATGAAGTTAGGAAAAAGATTTGCCTTTGCTACGGTACTTGCATTGCTTACAATATGTACTCTAGCAGTTATAGTCAGTGTAGCTAACGCTCAAACAGCTGGAACCTATACACTAGATGTATCCAGTAGCAACAAAGGCGTCAACGAAGTTTCAACCTACACGCTAGTCATCACTAACAATGGCTCATCAACGCTGACTGGATTCAACGTCACCATTCCAGGCGACTACTCTAACATAGGTCAACCGTCCGTTTCCCCGTCATCATGGACAGGCAACTACAGCGAAGGTGTAATCAACCTATCCACATCTGGCACCGGCTTATCAAACGGACAAAGCATAACAGTTACGTTCCAAGCCACAAACCCCATAACGGCCGGAACATACCAGTGGAGTTCACAGGCAACTGGAGCAGCAACCACTGTAACTACAACATATACAATCGCAATTACATCAATAATTCCGGCAATCGAAATCTTCATAATCGCAGCAGCAATCGCCTTCTTGAACTCGGGCATAAATAGGATTCTAGTCGGCTACTTCATCGGTTGGGAACAGTACCGCGTAATGCAGAAGGAAATGGCTGAGTTCCGCTCAGAACAAATGGCTGCAGCACGCGCAGGCGACCAGAAACGCATGGAGAAACTCAAGAAGAAACAGTCCCAAATCACTAATATGCAGCAGAAAATGATGAAGCCCCAGTTTATCCAGATCGGCATATCATTCCTCTACATCCTCGTCTGGTTCCTCGTCTTAATACCCGTCTTCGGCACAACAAGCATAGCATACCTGCCAGGCTTCGGACCACTACCAGTAGTTTGGCTCTACCCGATATTCTCGTTCTTCCTAGCGCTACTATCACAACGCATACTCGGCATCAACCCAATAGAACACTAAGAAGCAATAGCTGGAGAACCCAAAATATGCCAACCGAAGAAACCCGCCGGGCTACCCCTAAAATGGTACTCTGCATTTCAGGCATGGCTGGAACAGGCAAAAGCACCTTAGCCAAGAAACTCGCCAAAAAATACAACCTAAAATATTACTCTGGCGGGGACGCTCTAAAAGACTTGGCGAAGGAAGAAGGCTACGATATTTCAGTGGCTGGTTGGTGGGAAAGCGCAATCGGCCTGCAGTTTCTCCAAACAAGGCTAAGTGATCCTAAATTCGACAGGGCAGTAGATGACAAACTGTTATCTTACGCTGATCAGGGTAACGTGCTTTTAGACAGCTGGACTATGCCTTGGCTGCTTAAGAGCGGCTACAAAATCTGGCTGGAAGCTTCCTTTGAGAGACGCGCGGCTCGTGTTGCAGAAAGAGACGGCATGACCTACGAAGAGGCACTAAAAATGCTGGACGAGAAGGAGAGCCGTACTAAGGCTATCTACAAGTCGCTTTACGGTTTCACGTTAGGTGAGGATCTGGCGCCGTTTGACTTCGTCTTAGACACAGATAACTTGAACGCTAACGAAGTGTATGAAGTGCTCTGCCAAGTTATCGATAAAGTAGTTTCGTCCAAGTAGCGCTTGATTCTTCGCTTTCTGAGTGGATTATTTACTAGAATAAAGTTTCAGACAGCTTAAAACCAAAACCCGACAATTATGCCCCCGAGGATCGAAGAAGCGTTGAAGGGGCGATTAAATAGACTAATCCATCATCTACTGATTTGCCTATTTCTGGTCGTAATCGCCTTCTGCCTTGTCTTCTCTTACCGCCTCAGTGACCGGTTTACTTTAGCGTTAATAGTATTCAACGTTTTTTTCGCTTCACTTTTCTTCCAGTTAAACGGCAGTAAGATAACAAAAACAGTTATCTTAGCAGCCGGCAACCTGCTTGGGTTATTCTGGAGTTGGCTTTATCAGAACCTCGCTAAAGTAGGATACAGCTTTTTCGGAGATTCTTCTAACGTTGTTTTTTCAATAGTTTATCCCATCCTTACTTTGCTCTGGATGGTGCCCTTCTGGTCGATCAGTCTCAGTTTCCTACCCCAGCTAACTACTTCTAAAGAGGCGGCTACTTAGATTATGTTAACTCCAGTCCTCACTGCCTTTTTCCTGTTAACCGTGATACTAATCACTGCATACTTGGTCCGCCATTATGTATTTACTGTAATAGTTTTAAGAGCGGCAAAAAAATCCACCCGACAAAGCCCTATCATGGCTGGCGATTATGAACCGACAGTCTCTATCCTCATACCGGCACATAACGAAGAAAAAGTAATCGGGGCGCTACTCCAAAGGATAGCCGAAACCAACTATCCAAAAGAAAAACTCGAAGTAATAACTATAAACGACGCTTCAAGGGATGCCACCGGTAAAATCGCCGATGAATACTCAAAACGTTATCACTTCATAAAAGTGCTGCATAGAAAACCCGTAGAGGGCGGAAAAGGCAAACCGGCAGCCCTAAACGCCGCATTAAAGTATGCACACAACGAAATTGTCCTCTGCTTTGATGCCGACTACACGCCTCACCCAGACCTTGTACGTATACTTGCTGCAGAGTTCGCGGATCCGGCCGTGGGCGCCGTCCAAGGGAGACCCGTGGTACTTAATGAACCCCAAAATGTCATAACCCGATTAATTACGCTTGAGAGGATAGGCGGCTACAAGATCGACCAGCAAGCCCGTGAACTATTAAGTTTAGTGCCGCAATTCGGCGGTACAGTCGGCGGATTCAGACGGAATCTCATATCTGCGTTAGGCGGATTTGACGAGTCCATGTTAACCGAGGATACAGATTTGACTTTCGAGCTTGTTTTAGCCGGATACAGAGTACGGTATGTTGAGGCGGCTGAATGCTACGAGGAAGCAGTCGCTTCATGGCCCACCTACTGGAGGCAGCGGACTCGTTGGGCAAAGGGGCATATGCAGGTTTGCTTTAAGCATGAGTTTGCTGTTCTAGGTAGTAAGAGGTTGACTTTTAGGCAGAAACTCGATAGTCTGCTTCTGCTCAACGTCTATTTCATGCCATTGTTATCTCTTGTTTCCCTAGTTATCGGTGTTTACCTGCTTTTCGTTCACTTAGCCGTTGCTGAAACGTTATGGTTTGTAGTGCCTGTGTCGATGTACAGTTTTGTGGGTAATTATGCTCCGTTTTTTGAAGTCAGTATAGGTGCTTATCTGGATAGGAGACGACAGGTGCAGTGGCTCATGCCATTGATGATTTTCTCTTTTCTACTCAACATGCCAATCTGCGCTAAGGCTTTCCTGAGTTTAATTTTTGACAAGCTTACAGGTCGTAGAGGCCATTGGGTTAAAACTGAACATTTGGGAAATACAAAAACATGTTTATAGAACTATTTCAAGCAGCCGATTTAATATCTATACTATCCACCGAAGCTATCGCAGCATTAGCTATTAGCGTTGTTTTGCCTGTTTTTTTGGTTTCTTTGCTTTCCTTTATACCTGCAACCATCGAGTTGAAGCGGCCCCGAGATGCCGGCCCCCGCGTTATCGCCGACGTTGGCAAAACCTTCATCCCTCATATAATTACGATAGACAGTGAAAAGCCGCTCATAGCACTCAAACCTATGCCTAAATTCTCAGTAATTTTCCCTTTACTGTCCAACTTGGAAACGTAATTACCGCAGCAGCATCCTTGCGTTTCGCCATTGATCCTTAGCAAGTGCAGCGTATCCTCGTGGGCCACTGTAAATTGAATATGCGATGTAGCATAGGTAATTACACTGCGAACAGTCATGGTAGAAGCTTCGCAGGTTCTGGAATTCAGTGCTGTTCCATTTAGCGGGCAAATCAAAGACTGAGCAAACGTAGTTGTGGTGGTGGCAACCGGAGATTCTGCCCAGATGATCGATGACTAAAAAGTTTTGTAGCGCATGGCATTTCCAATCTCTCTTTTCCTCTTCGTTGTAGAGGTCACGCACGGCCTCCATTAGTTTGGCGGTCATCAGGATTTTTTTATTCTTTTTCTGTAATTCGATAAGCCGGTTACAGAGGTCAACCATGCCCTTTTTGTCTGTTATTACGAATTCGTCGTTTGCTTTGCCAATGCGGAACAGTTGGTTGCTGTCTCTTGAGGTGTCATATGAGTAGAGGCAGTACCAGACGGGGATGTCTTTGCCTGTGAAGTAGTTTGTTATATCTACGATTTCGTTGAGGTTTTTCTGGGAAATAGTTGGTGTCACGGCGACTTTGATGCCTTCGTGGTGTAGGTACTCTACGGTTTCCATGGCTTTTTTGAATGCGCCCGGTACCGCTTTTATTGCGTCGTTTTTTGCTTCGTCTAAGCTGTCGATTGATATAGCGACGAAGTCTGCCTTGTGTAGGGCATCGGCTTTTTTTGCTGCCATGCTTCCGTTGTCGTAGACTGTAGTGATGAAGCGGTCTGTGGCGTAGTCGATGATTTCGTCGATGTCGGGACGTAGCAGTGGGTCGCCTCCAGAGATGACGAGTTCGACGACGCCGACTTTTTTGAGTATATCCATGCCTTTTTTGATTTCTGTTGCTGACAGTTCTCGCTCGTCTTGTTCTTTCCAGACGTTGCAGCCGACGCATCTGTAGTTGCATTTTCTGGTGACTAGCCACTGTGCATGTTGTGGTTTGCCTCTAGAAAGCGCCCGTGATGCGATGGATGCTGCCTTTTTTATGCCTGACGCCAAACTGTCACTGCCATAATTTTTGATTGTTAACAAGTATTCAAGCTGGCACTATAAAAACAATTATCACATTCGGTCATTGGAAATTAAGCCCGTCGGGCCTGATAATTGGACGGATTAGTTTAACTTTTTTAAGCATAGGCTAACCAAATAGTAGCAGAATGAACACTCCAAAGCCCCCTGCCGAAATCGATGTTATACTGTTAACCAAGAACAGTCAGTATATGCTGAGCCGATGCTTAAGCAGCGCCTACCGAAACGTGCCCATCAAGCGCCTCATAGTTATAGATGGCTACTCAACTGACCGCACACTTGAAATCCTTGAGAGCTTCAACCGCCGATACGGAAACGTAGAGGTCCACCAGATGGATGGTTCACGGGCGGCGGCGCGAACCGAGGGCATTTGCAGGGTAAAAACAGACTGGTTCATGTTTTTGGACAGTGATGTGCTGCTCTGTAAAGGGTGGTACCGCCGTGTGCAGGCTGATTTAGCGGAAGGTGTTGGCGCGGTTTGGGGTTTGAACATCGACAAGTTACCCAGCATAGCTAACCCCTGGATTTTGCGCTTTCAGGGAATCATCGCCCGGCAGTGCTTTAATCTTCGGGGCGGCATGCATGACACCCTGATCCTTAGAAAGGCGGTTGATGGTATCCGTATCCCAGAGGAGTTGCACACGTACGAGGATGCTTACATTGTGCGCTATATTGAGAAGCAGGGCTACAGTGTGCAGGTTGCGAGTGACGTCTGCTGTCTACATTGCAAGCCGCCGGACAGCTGGAACCTAAACACCGGCATCAAAGCGGGAATCACAGATTTGCAGTGTGGACTGGTCTATTCGCATGTGTACGAGTACATGCTGTTTTATCCGGTGTTTTTCCTGTACTGGATGATACAGTTGCCGCTTAATGGGTTGAGAAACGATATTCAGAAGAAGTAAGTCATGATTATATTTTTAAATTAGAAGAAGAGAGTGCTGCCCTGCTACTTCATCTTCCAATTTTTTGCAGAAACAACTGTTTTGGATTCTGTGTTGGAAAGGCGTTGATTGCTGGTTGTTGCGTATCTACAAGTTGTGTTAAGAAATAAACAGCCTTTAGCTTACTTCTTTACAGAGGCTGATCGCATCGAAGACCGCGCGTTGTAGTTAATGGCTGAGTGCTATCCACAGATGATCTGAAACTGGTCTCTGTAGCATCTCTGCCGAATCGTCCGCGTGGATTAGGAGCCGCTTGTTGGTGTTCGGCGTGAATTCGCCTATTACGTCGGCGTAGATGTGCTCTACGGCGAGTGCTTCGATGATTTTAGGCGCCGACTCTGGGTCAGCGGCTATCAGCAGTGCACCGGAACTTATGAGCTGCAGCGGGTCAATCTCGTAGTAGCGGCATATCTTTGCGGTTTCCGGCTCAACATTGATCTTCTCCTGCTGTACCCTCACGCCCAAGTTCGCTGCGTCCGCCATCTCGTGAATGCCATTTAGGATGCCTCCCTCTGTTGGGTCATGCATCGCGTGCACTCCGCCTGTGCGGTAAGCGGTTAAAGCATCTTTGACGACGCTGATCTGATTGTAGAAGGCTTTGGCGCCGTCGAGTAACGTCTGGTTGAAGATTTTGCGCAGTTGCTCCTCGCGGTCGGTGGCAAGTATCGCGGTGCCTTCTATGCCTGCGGTTTTTGTAAGAATAATTTTGTCGCCTGCTTTTGCTCCGGCGGCTGTTACGTATTTGCCTTTCTCGGTTAAGCCCATGATGCAGCCTACGACGATGGGGCTGGTGATGGTTGGGGTAATTTCGCAGTGGCCGCCCACTATGGCGATGCCTAGTTCCTTGGCGGCGTGGTGCATCTGTGTGCTTATGGTGTCGATGATTTTGCTGTCAGCGCCCGAGGGGAGCATGATGCAGCTGAAGAAGAACGCTGGTTCGACGCCAAAGGTGGCGATGTCGTTGGCGTTTATGTGGATGGCTTCCGCTCCGATGCGGTCTACTGCGCCCGTTATGGGATCCATGGATACGACGGCGTCTTTGCTGCCCATGTCGATTACTGCGCCGTCTATGCCTGATGCTGGGCCAAGAGTGACTTCGCTTCGGAATGCGCCGAGGTTCTTGAACACGACGTCTTTTAGGATGTCAGGGGGGATTTTTCCGGGCTGAAGCTTCATAGATAATCACTTGTTAGAGGTAGCTTTTAAGCTGTGGGAAAATGCGGTGTATAGCGTGCATGACTGGCACTGCTATTATTAACCCGACGACCATTTGCACGATGTTAATAGGTACTTCAGCAAGGGCTTGTGCTAACGGGTAACCGGGGACGATCAGCTCGTATATGAAGTAGCCTAAAACCATCTCTAACCCTCCAACTATGATTGCTATGGAGGCGCAGACAGTGGTATTCTTGATGTGCTTCTGTAATTTCAAGAATAGGAATCCAACTATTGCCCCTTCGAATCCTTTGATAATGAGTGTACCTGGGGCGAATATTCCGTAGCCCAAAAGCAAATCCGCTAGGCTGGCTCCTGCTCCTGCGATGGCGCCAACGAAGGGACCGAAGAGGAGGGCGGCGATGTAGATGATTGTCTCGCCTAGGTTGAAGTATCCGTTTGTAGCGGGGATGGGTATGACGAAGGTTAGGGTGGCGGCTGCAACGAGTGCGGCGAAGACTGCTGCGAGTGCGATTTTTAGGGCTGCTTGTTTTTTCATATACCTCGCCAATATTATAACTGTGTTATTGATTAAGTTGCCGTTAGAGTATTGCTGTAGGTGTACTAATTTGTTTAGGCTCCTTTTTGGAGTTTTATGCTAAATAAATTTCTTCATCCGACCGGTCTGGGCTGCTATCTGTCGGAGCCTGTGGTTTGGGTTTTAATGTAAGCTGGGGCTTTGATCAGCCCATCCGCGATCTGTTCATCGCTAAAACCCTCTACATTGATGGTTATATCCGCGTATTTCCTGTAAAGCGGTATCCTCTCCTCAAAGAGCCTCTTAAGACCCTTCTCCTTCAACCCAACAATACCTCTATCGAAGAAGTCTGAGTTGCGCCTCTTGATTTCCGTTAAAGCTGCATCCAGAAATACTACCGTTGAGATGCTCTTCAGAAAATTCATTGCTTTCTCGGAGTAGATTGCACTGCCTCCCGGTGAGATAACCGTGTTGCTGGTGTCTGTTATGTTTAGTATAGCGTTCTCTTCCATTTCGAGGAATTCTTCGTTGCCTAAGCCGTCGATTAGCTCCTGAAGTTTCTTGCCGCTGTTTTCCTCTATAATTCTATCAATGTCTATGAAGCGATAGCTGAGCTTCGCTGACAGGAGGCTGCCGATGCGTGTTTTCCCGACGCCTGACATACCAATGAGGGTAATGTTCATACTACCAGTAATGCGTCGCCGCTGTTATTTTGATTTTCGGGGATAATCAAATGGCATCAACCGGAAGGCGGTGTCTCACGGAAGTGAGCACAGGCATTTCTTCACGCCATAGTTGAACTCATGTTTGCGTCTTTAAATAAGAGGGGTCTAGTTGGACATCGCAGTTGAGCAGGCGCTGCTTCGGTAGGGAAAATTCTAAATCTAAGTTCCTTCAACTATTTGCCGTTGATGATTAATGTCTGAAAAAGTAGACGTAATTAAACTCCACAAAGACGCTCAAGCTTTAATGGAGAGTGGTAAATGTGCAGAGGCACGTGACCTCTTCGCTAGAGTTGCAGATCTCTACTATAAGGGTCAAAACTACTTTGGCTCAGCAGAAATGAATTATAAAGCAGGCGAATGCAGCAGCAACCTCAAAGAATACGAGAAAGCTGTTGAGTTTTACACTAAATCCTCAGATATCTCGTTTGCAAAGGGCTTTGAACGATACGGCATCACTGCACTGGAAGGTGCACGAGACGCACATAAAGCGCTTGGCAACACCAAGGCTGTTGAAGAGATTAACGGCAAAATCGCCGAAATCAAAAAGAAGAACGAGCAGCCTGAAGAAGAATCCTCATTCTCGGTATTCTCTTAAGCCAGCGAACCGTTTTCGGTTCCTTTTTCTATTTCTGTCATTTAGTTCATTAATCTTAATTTAGGCTGCATTTATGCCTGCTACATTTCAATCTCTGGGTTTACTGCTTGAAAAGGTTGAATCAACCAAGAAACGCCTCCAAATCATAGATGAAACCGCAAATTACCTCAAAACACTCGACGCGGAAGAGCTGGAGCCAGCAGTTAACATGATGGTGGGTAGAGCATTTCCTAAGTACAGCCAAAAAACCCTTGACGTTTCATGGGCAACACTCCAGCGTATCCTAACGCAGATCGCGGTTTTCGACTGGAACATGTTCCGAGAGGTAATGGCTAAAACAGGCGACATCGGCTCAGCCACAAAAACCGTACTCGAGCAGTCGAAGGGCAAACGCCAAACGCAGCTAACCCAAACCCCGCTAACAATCCTCGAAGTTCGCCGCGCACTCGACGTCATAGCCCAAACACAGGGCGCAGGAAGCCGCACCAAAAAGGAACGCCAAATCGCCGTGCTATTAAGCCAAGCATCGCCAGTCGAAGCCAAGTACCTCGTTAAGGTTTTCACGGGTGAAATGCGCACTGGTTTACATGAGGGCCTAATGGAGCAATCAGTCGCACGCGCTTTCGATATTCCGCTTGCAAAGGTTCAGTATGCAGCGATGGTTTTAGGCGACATAGGCGAAGTTGCGTGTAAACTAAAAACCCAAGGTGTCGAATCCTTGGGGAAAGCGGGATTCTGTGTTTTCCGGCCTGTCAAGTTGATGCTGGCGCAGACCGCTCAAACGGTCGAAGAAGCACTATCGGAGCAAGGCGGCGCATCCGCATTCGAGTACAAATACGACGGTGCAAGGGTGCAGATTCACAAGCAGGGACCAGCAGTCAGAGTTTTCAGCCGAAGACTAACCGATGTTACCGAAAGCTTACCAGACATTGTTGAGGCTGTAACGCAGAATATCAGTGCTGACAGCGCAATTGTGGAAGGTGAAGTCATCGCGCTCGGCGCATCTGGTTACCCGATTGCGTTTCAGCATCTAATGCGCCGCTTCAAACGCACAAAAGAAATCGGCGAATTACGCACGCAGATTCCGCTCACCCTCTACCTCTTTGACGTACTGTTCCTCAACGGCGAAAGCACAATCGCTAAACCCTACACGGAACGCAGACAGCTTCTAGCCGAGAACGCGGGCAAAATCGCCCTTACCAGCCAAATACTCACCGCCGATGCAGCCGAAGCACAAGCGTACCTGAAGGAAGCCCTCTCGGCAGGGCACGAAGGTTTAATGGCTAAAAAACCCGACAGCCCATACACGCCCGGACGAAGAGGCAAACGTTGGCTAAAAATCAAAACAGTCCTTGAACCACTCGACCTCGTCATCACCGCCGCAGAGTATGGTTATGGCAGACGCAAAGAGTGGCTATCTGACTATTACCTCGGCGCAAGAGACCCTCAAACTGGCGAATTCTGGGATGTCGGCAAAACGTTTAAGGGCTTAACAGACGCCGAACTCACCGGCTTAACTGTGCGCCTTAAGGAAATCGCCGTATCCCAGCAAAGTCACAAGATAATGGTTTTGCCCAGAATCGTTGTGGAAGTAGCTTACAACGAGGTGCAGCAGAGCCCCAAATACAAAAGCAGAATGGCGCTGCGTTTCGCCAGAATCACACGCATCAGAGACGATAAAAGCCCAGATGAAGCAAGCACGATTGGGCAGGTCAGGGAGATTTATGAGCGGCAGTTTAAGACCAAGGGCAAGTTGCCTGAAATAGGGGGTTGATTTGAATGGTGCATCTCAGAACGGTTTTGTGGAGAAAAGCGGATAACACCAGCATTGAGTATTCTGTACTGCATCGTGGCGGTGATGGTTCTGTTTTGGAAGGCACTGTCATCTTGATTTTAGAGGATTCGCCTGCTAAAGTCACATACAGGGTAAACTGCGATAGCCAATGGCGAACAAGACACGTCGAGGTGCTTCAAGAACACGTGGGAAAAGTGAGCAAACTGTCGCTTGATGTAGATGAGAATCAGCGCTGGCAAGAAAACCATGTTCATCTGCAGTTCGCCGATGGCTGGTTTGATGTTGACTTCGAAATTTCACCCTCGACTAACACTTTACCTATCCGCCGACTTAACCTAAAGGTTGGCGAATCAGCGGAAACCACTGCAGTTTGGGTTCGTTTCCCCAGCTTAAAGCTTGAACGCCTAAAGCAACGGTACAGTCGAGTCGGTGACCGAAGCTACCGCTATGAAGCGCCCACATTAGGCTTTAAAGCGCAGCTTGAAGTAGACGAAGCCGGGTTAATGGCTAAATACGGGGACCTCTGGATGCGAATAGCTTAATTGGCGAATCTGCACAGAGTTAAGCAGCAATCCTTGGAGCGATAATGTCGTTGGATGAGGTTGATCGGGAACAATTCGCATCTCAATTCTACAGTCGTCAGTTGCTCATTGAGCAGTTGGGAGCCGCCGGACAAGAGAAGCTCTCGGGAGCCAGAGTTGCGGTAGTTGGCGTTGGCGGTTTGGGTTCTGTCTGTTCGCTTTATCTTGCTTTGGCCGGAGTGGGTTACCTGCGCCTGATCGATCCCGACACTGTTGCAATTCACAATCTGCATCGTCAGATTCTCTACAGCGCCGACGAGGTTGGCCATCCTAAAGCGGAACTCGCAGCCAAGCTTCTTAGAAAAAAGAACCCGCTGATAAAGGTCAATGCTGTAATCGAGAAAGTAGACGCCTTAAACGTTGAGACATTACTGGAAGACGTTGACGTGGTAGTTGACTGCCTCGATAACTTCCAGACCAGATACCTTGTTAACCGTGCCTGCATAAAACTCGGCGTACCATACGTCTTCGCTGCAGTAACAGGCCTAGAAGGAAACCTCGCAATCTTCAACCCACCCGATACCGGTTGCCTAGAATGCACGATGCATAGCCAAAAAGAAAACTCGCCGAAAAGGGTTTTTGGCATAATCGGCGCAGCAGCGGGCATAATGGGCAGTTTAGAAGCTCTGGAAACTATCAAACTCATCGCCGATGTAGGCTCAAACCTGTCGGGCAAAATGCTGGTCTGCGACTTCACCGACATGAGCTTCATGACTGTGCCGCTGCCCAAGAACCCCAACTGCTCTGTTTGCGGCTCCCGCTAAACGGTCAGGGTTAAGCCCAAAACGGCGATTTCAACCCACAGCACAGCCGACGCCACAAGCACCTCAACAATAGACAGTACAGCGCCGACTTTTAGGTAGCTTATGAGGCTGATGTTAACGCCTTTGCGCTTCATGATCTCAAGCCACATCAGAATCGCCAGAGACCCCAGCGGGAAAAAGTGCGGCCCCAAATTGTTACCGATGATGTTTGAGAACACCAACGTAGTGAAGGTTTCACCGCTTAAGGCGACTGTGGCGGCGATGCCATCAATGGAGACTAACCCGAGAATAGTCATAGGCCAGTTGTTCATGAACGAAGCACCTATCGTGACGATTATGCTGGGCACAAAAACGCTTAGAACCGAGGGCAAGCTGCTGGCTTGAAGAAGCGCCGATGAAAGAACCTCTGTTATCCCCGCATTCGCTAAGCCCTCTACAACGATAAAGCTGGCAAGCATAAAGATGACTATGTCCCAGTTGATGTCTCGGGCTAAACCTTTGAGGCCTTTACGTTCACCTCGGATGATTTCGCCGTTGAGGCTTGCCATGTAGAAGGCTAAGAGAAAGACCGCGACCGAACAGATGACTACCGAAACTGGGATTCGGGCCATTGAAGCTGCAACGTAGCCGACGTCGATGGCGACCAGTGTTGCGATGCAGACTTTGAGCATCTGCGGCTTAATCGGCGAGGACCACGCCAATATGTCCACCGCTGTCGTGTCGTAGCTTTGTGGGATTTTCTTGCGGAACATCAAATAGACGATTGCTAAGCTACTCATGATTGTGGCGACGGCGATGGGCGCCATAATGATGAGGTGGTCGATGAAGGTGTATCCGAAGAAGTCCGCGCTTAAGATGTTGATGGGGTTGCTTGTGATTAGCGGCATAGCGGCGGTGTCGGCGATGAGGCCAGCGGCGAAGAGGTACGCTAATCTGCCTTTGCCGTCGATTTTGAGCTGGCTGATTATTTCCAGCACGATGGGCGTGAGGATTAGGACTGCGCTGTCGTTGGCGAAAAGTATGCTGACTGCCGCTGTCAAGAGCGAGATGTAGATGTAGAGCCGCAAACCGCTGCCCCTCGCTGCCCTAACCACTTTCAGTGCCGCCCACTTGAAGAAGCCCATCGCATCCAATATTACCGAGAACGCGACTATGCCGATGAAAGCCAACGCAGCGTCCCAGATGTCCAGAAACGATTCAGCAGCCTGACCCAAAGATACCGTGCCCACGAGAAGCGAAGCCAACGCGCCGATGCCCGCTGCGTAGCCTATCTTGATGCCCCGTGGCCGCTTAATCATCAGAACCAAAGTTAAAACAAATATCAAGAGAGCCGCAGCGGCTACGTAGTCCAAAGGGAGCCTCGCATACCAATGCAGGCGCTCTATTCGGCTATAAAAGAATAGCTAACCAAACAGGGCAGAATTAAAATGTAATAACGGCAAAAATCAAGAAATAGAAAGAAGAAGAAAAGAGTGGGTTTACTCTTTCTTTTGTTTGTTTGGGCGTAGTGAACGCACGGTTTCGCCTGCGCGCCACATTTCGCTTTGGCCCATTGCCTTGAGTTCGTCTGCTAGTTTCTGGCGGTAGTCTGGTGCTTTGCTCTTTTCGAGTACAATGCGTGTTTCTTCGCCTGCTGCAGTTAACTCGTAGAGGCTATCGAATACTGGTTGTGTTGCGCTGCGGAAGCGTTCTTTCCAGCGGAGTGCGCCGATGCGGGCGGTTTCGCTGCAGTTGCAGTACATCCAGTCCATGCCGTTCTCGTCTACCAGTCGGATGAGGCTTTGTGTGAGTTCTTCGACGGTTTCGTTGAAGGCTTCACTTGGGCTGTGACCGTTTGCGCGTAGAGTGTTGTATTGGGCTTCTAGTATGCCTGCGAGTGCACCCATTAGTGTGCCGCGTTCGCCGGTTAGGTCGCTGTAGACTTCTTTCTCGAATGTTGTTGGGAAGAGGTATCCTCCGCCGATGGCGATGCCGAGTGCTTTTGCGCGTTCTTCAGCTTTGCCTGTTGCGTCTTGGAAGACTGCGAAGCTGCAATTGATGCCTGATCCGTCAACGAAGTTGCGGCGTACGCTTGTGCCGCTGCCTTTTGGCGCGACAAGGATGACGTCGATGTCTGCTGGTGGGATAACGCCTGTCTGGTCTTTGTAGACGATGCTGAAGCCGTGGCTGAAGTAGAGTGCGTCTCCTTTTTTGAGTGTAGCTTTTACTCTCGGCCATACTGCTTTCTGTGCAGCATCGGTTAGAAGGAACATTTTGATTGTGCCTTTCTTTGCTGCTTCTTCGAGTGGGAACAGGTTTTCGCCTGGGACCCATCCGTCAGCGACTGCTTTATCCCATTCTTTTTTGAATATGCCTTCTTTTTCTTGTCCGATGATTACTTTTATGCCGTTGTCTCTCATGTTTAGCGATTGGGCTGCACCTTGAATACCGTAGCCCAAGGAAACGACGACTTCGTCTTTTAGGACTTGTTGGGCTTTTGCCACTGTAAATTCATTTCTGGTGATGACGTCTTCTTGTACGCCACCGAAATCCATCTTTACCATTTGTGTAATTCCTCGCCACTCCAACTAGCAAACGCATAATTAAGAATTTTGCAGAAAAACAGCCAAGATAAGGGTGTGAAGCGGAGGTAAAGGCGAAAAAGCGGTTTTAGATGATTTTCAGCCTTTTTTCCATAATATAAAATATTACATAAACGATTATGCCTAAAACTATCAATGCTGCCCCGATAAACATGGACGCCAGAATAATTGCGGCTATACCTGCTATTATCAAGATTAAGCCCAAGATTCCTAGAATCGCAAGGTAAGTCAGTGAAGTTTTATCCAGCTGCTCCTCTTCAGGTGTCTCCTCTTTAGGTTTCGCCTTAGGTTTTAGCTTCTGTCTGGGTTTAGGCATCGCTGGTCACAGAAAGGAAAACGCGGCAGAGTAAAAACTTTTTCTGCCCTATCTACTCTCGGAGTTGAAGCCAGAGGCGAAAACGCCACTCCTCCGGCGGCTTCTGCTGTGCCCAATCAAGCAGCTCCTCGTATGCGCTGTTAACCCATCCATGCGGTCCCTTCTTTACTCCGACCGCCATATACCCGTTTGCTGCTGCCCAATCCATAAGGCCTTTCCAGCCTTCAGCTAAGCCAAAGAGTCCTTTTATTTCCTGCATTGCATACAATCCCCCCGAAACCACGTCCTTTTCTTCCGTACTGCCTGGTTTGTTGTTGTCTGTTGTTATGAGGTATTCGTATCCGTGTGGTTCGGGTTTGTCGGTTGGGTAGATGTTTCGGCCAAAGAGCCGTGCGTTTTGCTCTGTTAAGTCGCTGTTTTTAGCGTACTGTAATGCCGCGTTTAGAGCTTCTTCTTCGGGTGGCTGGTTGAGTGAATAGAAATGAGTAGCATCCATATTGTTTAGTTTTAAAACTTTAGGTGTAATAAGTTATTCCTCAAAATAGTATTGCGGATGATCTGTATTTAATTTTTTTTGCCAATAATCTGTCAATAACAATCTTAAGTAAAACAGCACCAATAAGTCGAGTATGGAACCAAAATTCACTGCTGAACTCATCGGTCCATGCGGTATGAACTGTGGATTATGCAAAGCCTACCTTGCCTACAGCCGAGGCGTCCCAGCTCAGAAGGGAAAAGTGTCACATTGCAGCGGCTGCCGAGCCCGAAACAAGAACTGCGCATTCGTTAAACGCGATTGCCCCAGAAAAGTGGGGAAAAGCCTTTACTCATGTAGCGAATGCCCCGATGTTCCATGTGAAAGGCTAGTTAAGTTAGACGAGCACTACCAAATCCGTTACGGCGTAAGTTTCGTTGAGAACCTGAAGATGATTAAGGAAAAGGGGATGGATGCGTTCCTGAAAAGCCAAACAGAGCGGTACTGTTGCCCAAGCTGCGGTGACGTTGTTTCAGTGCATGACGGCAAATGCTACAAATGCAGTTATCAGGGTCCCAAGCCTAAAAGTTTGGATCCGAAATATCGCTGGGTGCCCAACCGTAAATAGCTGATAGACGAAGAGCCCGGATGCTTCAGCATTCTTCCTACTCAAGCTTGGTTTACCCTTTTTATTGCCTAATTAGTTGTTGCTCTCCTGCTACTACCACATACCCTTATATCCACTAGCAAACGAAATGTAAATACACTAAGGGTTCAACTTTTGAATAGGGTAAAACTAAAGCAGCGGCCGCCCACGGTTTATGCCACCAACCACCCGAGGCTTCCCCCGCAACCAGAAACTCTAACGTTAAACAATGCGTTAATCCTAAGTGGACACCAACCAACACTTCTCCCCTACCCCGGCTTCTTCTACCGAATGTTCCACTCAAACATCATGGACATCTGCCCCTACGACCCTTTCAGCTGTCATAGCGACCGGTACCAGCACCGCGTCAAAATCGGCACCGACCACAACTGGCAATGGCTAACTCTACCAGTTGAGGCGCATAACGGCTGCTCAATCCTGGATGTGAAACTAAAAACTCACCTCTTGAGTGAACGCTGGAGTATACTTGAGCAAGTCTACAAAAGCTATCCCCTCTGGCCAAGCTACAAAACAGAGCTAAAAGAGATATTCTTCGGCTATAGCCACCTCTGGGAGCTTAACCTGCGCCTGATCACATGGATACGTGACCTGCTACGGATCAGAACTTACCTCTCTATATCTTACGCTGCAGAAGGCGACGACACCACGGAGCGTGTAGCCTCTCAGTTCGCAAAGTATGGTGCAGTAATCTATCTAGCCGGTAAAGGCAGCGTGGAGTACCTTGACATGCAGAAATACAATCGCTTAACACACTCGACGATTGCAGTTGTCACTTATACGCCTCCTGAGCCGTACTCGACTGTGACGATGCTGACGCCCATCTTGTTGTATCCGCCTGAGAAAGTCTTAAGCCAGCTAAACATCATTAGGGCGCCGATAAAAGTGATAGTTAACGGCGCAGAATACAACGCCAACTACTTAAACAACTAATCTCGCAGAAAAACTTAACTTTATCTGGCAGATATTTAATTATCCGGTGAATCGGAAAAATGCAGGAAGGTCGAGTCGGCTCCAAAGGGGAATTGTTTCCATCTAAAGAAATCCGTGAAAAACTTGGCTTAAAAGCATGTTCTAAAGTGGTTTTCACAATCGAATTTGGTCGTCTTATTGTTGAACCTGTTCCCACTATCGAAGAAGCCATCGCAATGGGTACACCTGTAGAAATTACTCTTGAAGAGTTCCATAAGGCGCGGCGTGAGTTATCTAGGCAGGCTGAAGCTTGAGAGTTTTACTCGACACAACTTATCTGCTACCAACTGTTGGTGTTGCAATTAAGGAAATATCAAAAGATACAGTAATTAAATTACTCTCAAAGAATTACGAATTAAGTATTAGTGAGATTACCTTTTTTGAGTTATCCGCAAAAGCTGCAAAATAGCGCGCGCGTCCAAGATGGTCTTCTTACGTCTGAGCGTGTTACTCTTGGCATACGTTCGTTATTACATGATGAGAACATTAAAAAAATCCCTTCATATAATAGTCAAATCTTGTTATCAGCATTATCTTTGCGATTTCTAATGAAAGATTTCATTGATTGTATAATATTATCCACCGCTCTCAATAATGCTGACACTTTTGTAACAGAAGACCAAGTGATTAATGGTCTAAATAAAAACGCGAAGTTCCTCGAACATAGAGCATCAATAAACCCTAAGTTTGAGATAAAACCTGCAAGGGAAATTCAGGGACTTTAAAAAGTGGTCCTTTATGGGTTAATCAGTTTTAGAAAAATCGCTTTTGCCGAGTAGAGCCTGTTTTCCGCCTGCTCATAAATCACTGACTTCGGGCTCTCTATTGCGTCTGCGCTGATTTCGTAGCCGCGGTGGATAGGCATGTCATGCATGACGTATGCATCGCTGCCCTTTAGCAGTTCAGCGTTGATCTGGTATGGCATCATGAGTTTGATTCGCTTCTCCTTTTCAGTCTCGAACTTGGGGTCTGTGAAGAATTCCATGTCAATCCATGTGTCTGTGTAGACGAAGTCTGCGTCTTTTACTGCTGCTTTTACGTCAAGGGTTGATTCCCAAAGCCCCGACTGTTTGGCTTCAGAGAGGATTTGCTCGTCGCGTGCGGCTTCGTTGAAGATGGGTGAGACTGTAGTGATTTTCATGCCTGTCTTTGTGCAGCCTTCTATGAGTGAGTTTGTTACGTTGTTGTGGACGCCTATGTAGACGAGTTTTGCGCCTTTTAGTTTGCCCCGTTTTTCTTTCACGGTGATCAAGTCGGCGAGTATTTGGCTTGGGTGGTACATGTCGTCGCAGCCGTTGATTACGGGCACACGGGATGCCTTCATCATCTTCTGCACGTCTGTGTCGTAGAGCATGCGTGCCATGATGCAGTCAACGTTTCGTGACAGGTACTGGAGTTCATCAGAGATGTCTGCTAAGGCAAAGTTGGTGGTTCGCCAGTCAATGTAGAGCGCGTGGCCGCCTAGCTGTGTCATGGCGACTTCAAAGGAGACGCGTGTGCGTGTGGATGTTTTTTGGAATATGAGTGCTGCGGATTTGCCCTCGAAAGTTCTAAGGTACTTGTTCGGGTTGGATTTGACTTCTATGGCTAAATCTACGAGTGCTTCGAGGTCTTTACCGCTGAATTCTTTGAAGTTAAGCAGATGCATCTTATTTTGTACCTTCAGTACGCTTGAATCAAGCCTGCAATAATAAGCTTTATGCAAAAGCCTTTTCCATAGAACCACACAATACCCTATAAGGAACAGACATGATTCTCCTGGTAGCATCAAACAAAGACCCCGCAAGCCTCAGCATTAAAGAGCAAATCCTGAAAAACTATATCTTCAACCAAACCGGCGGCGAATACGAAGGAAACCCCACCTATACAGCTGACGTAAACGAAAAACAAGTCACCTTCATAACACTAAGCAAAGAATCCGTGCAAGCGCAAGATCTGCCAGGAAAGTTTCCAGACGCCAAACTGGTCGTTTTCATCTCGCGCCATAGTAGCCAAAGCGCCAAACCAACCCTGACCGTGCATACTCCGGGAAACTTTGCAGATGCAGAACTCGGCGGCTTACCCCGTTGTGTCTCCGTTTGCCCAGCGCTTGCAATGCAGACGGCGCTTAAGGCGCTGGTGCATTACCAGGAGCAGTTCGGGCTTAGAAATTATGAAGTTTCATACGAGGTTACCCATCATGGACCCAGCTTAAGCATACCAACGATGTTCGTTGAGTTAGGTAGCAGCCCAGAGCAGTGGGGTGACCTTGTTGCTGCGGAAGCTGTCGCGCACAGTGCCATGACTGCCATCGCAAACTTTGAAGCGCCCAACGCATCCTGCTCCGCGGCGCTTGGCATAGGCGGCACACACTACAACCAGCAATTTACATTAATGGCGTTGATGGGTGCAGCAACCTTTGGCCACATGATACCTAAATATGCGGTATCGCAGATTGATGCCGAAATGGTTAAACAGTGTGTGGAAAGAACACTAGAAAAGGTGCCTTATGCGCTGCTGGACTGGAAGGGGATTAAAAGCGAGGATAAACTTGGCTTAATTGCGGCTCTGGAGTCCGCTGGGTTGCCCTACAAGAAAATATAGGTTATACTGTAGGACTGGTTGAAGTAACGTTTAAAAGCGTACACCGAGTATTTTGTAAACTTAAAAATTACAGCAATGTTTATTATAGCTGATGAAATCTTGAGTGTGCGGTAAATATGGGAATTAAATCTTGGCTACAACAGGCAGGCAGAACACTGAAACTTGCCGTTAAACCAGACCGTGAAGAGCTTTGGCTATCCGTAAAAATCAGCCTCCTTGGCATCGGTGCAGTCGGCTTAATCGGTTTCGTCATAAAAGTCATCTCCTGGGGCATATCCCAGATGAGTGCATAGAAGGATAATTTTCATGGTGGACAAAAAAGAAGAGCTATCACAAGTAAAAATATTCGCAATAAAAACCACGACAGGTCAGGAACGTAACGTTGCAAGACTAATCGCAACCAAAGTGGAAATGACCCATATACCAATCAAAGCTCTTCTTGTACCAGACACCCTAAAAGGCTACGTCTTCATCGAAGCAGACGGGCCACACCTAGTAGAGGAAGCCATCTCAGGCGTAAGACACGTCCGATCCAGAATACCCGGCTTAATCAGCTTCAACGAAATCGAGCGCTACATCGTACGCAAACCAGTAATGGAAGACCTCACCGAAGATGACGTCGTAGAAATCACCGGTGGACCCTTCAAAGGAATGCGCGCAAAGATCACAAGACTCGATAAATCCAAAGGAGAAGTCACCCTCGAGTTACTTGAGGCAACCTTCACCTTGCCCATCACAGTACATTCAGACTATGTAAAACTAGTTGAAAAAGGAAAAGCATAAAGTGATACATTATGGCAGATAAAAAAGTTGTAGAAGTAATCGTCAGCGGCGGTCAAGCTAACGCAGGTCCACCGTTAGGTCCAGCATTGGGTCCATTAGGCGTCAACATAGTGGCTATTGTTAACAAAATCAACGAAGTCACTAAAGCTTATGCTGGAATGAAAGTTCCAGTAAAGGTGGCAGTTGACACCGAGGATAAAACCTTCGAAGTAACCGTCGGTACACCAACAGCATCCGCACTAATCGTAGCTGAACTCAAAATCGAAAAAGGTTCAGGTACACCTAACAGCGTTAAAGTTGGCGACCTCACCATGGAGCAAATCGTAAAGATCGCCCAGATCAAAGGGCCACAGCTCTTAGCACCAACCCCTAAGGCAGCAGCAAAAGAGTTGCTTGGTACATGCGTCTCCATAGGCGTAACGGTTGAAGGCAAAGATCCCCGCGATGTTCAGAAAGAAATCGACGAAGGTAACTACGATAAAGTATTCGCTTAAGCTTTAAGCGAATATTTTTATAAGTGGTTTCTTATCCCCTATTGGCACGAGGCTTAAAAATGCCCCTAGACAACAAGACAATACTCGAAGCAATAAAACAGGCAAAGTCTAAAGCTGGAGACAAGAAGTTCAACCAGACCATAGACCTGATTCTTGACATTCAAGAAATCGACATGAAGGCACCTGAAGGCAAAATACAGGAGATCGTTGAGCTTCCACACGACACTCTGAAACCCAACACTGTCTGTGTTATTGCTGCAGGCGAAACTGCATTAAAAGCAAAGAACGCAGGCGCTGACCGTGTAGTTGAACGCGCAGACCTTGACGACTTAAACGGCAAAAAGAAAGAGCTGCGTCAATTAGCCAGCCAGTATGACGTCTTCATTTGCGAAGTTCAATTCATGCCGCTGGTCGGTAGGATTTTGGGTCCAGTTCTGGGTCCAAGAGGCAAAATGCCTATTCCTGTTCCGCCAAACTCAGACATAGCTGCTATAATTGCAAAACACCGCAAAACGGTGGTTGTGCGCATGCGTAACCAGCCGATCATTCAAGTTTCAGTCGGCTCGCAGCAGATGAAAGATGAAGACCTCACCGATAACACGATGGTGATTCTTCGTGTCCTTGACGGTAAATTGAAGCGTGGACTAAAGAACGTAAAGTTCGCGTTCATCAAGACCAGTATGGGCGAGCCAGTTAAAATCAAACCATAAGCGAGAGAAATAGTATGCCATCCCAACAAGTATTAGATCAAAAATCAAGCGAAGTAGAAGTAATCAAAGAAATCTTCAAAGAATACAAGTCCGTCGGCATCGCCAGCTTACAGAAGGTTCGCGCATCACAGTTACAAGAACTCAAGAAATCCATGAAAGGCCAAGTTTACCTCCGCGTCCTAAAGAACACACTGATTAAAATCGCCATCGAAGAACTCAACCAAGCAGAACTCAAGAAGCTTGAGGAATACTTGGAAGGATCAAACGTTTTCCTCTTCACTGACTTAAACCCCTTCAAGCTAGCACTGATGCTGGAGAAGGGCAAAGTCAAAACCTTCGCTAAAGCAAACGACGTCGCAGCAGAAGACATCATTGTTCCATCAAGCAACACAGGTCAACCACCAGGACCAGTCATCAGCCAACTCAACGGCGTCGGTCTTCCGACAAGAATCGAGAACGGCAGCGTCTGGGTTAGCAAAGACACCTTGGTTGTACGCAAAGGCGAACCGATCAACGACCGATTAGCCGGTGTCCTCTCAAAGCTGGGCATCAAATCAGTTGAACTCGGCATCTCCATGCGTGCAGTATACGACAACGGAATGATGATCTCCGGCGACCAGCTAAAAGTAGACGTTCCAGCAACAAAACGCAGCGTAGAAGTCAGCAACCAAGAAGCATTCGCACTTGCGCTCGAAATCGGCTATGCAAGCAAAGACACAATCAAGCCACTGCTACAGCGCGCACACCAGAAGGCAGTTTCACTGTCAGTCGGTGCAGCATTCCCAACTAAAGAGACAACCGGCGACTTGATCCGTAAAGCCAACGCAGAAGCATCAAGCTTAGAAGCAAAAGCTAAGCCTAAAGCTTCCTAAACCCTTTTCCTTTCTTAAATCTTTACTAAATTCTAGTATCTTTACTAAATTCTAAAAAAGAGCCTAAAAAAGAGGATATGATTCTAATCTACATGTTCATGCTCGTGCTCATGCCCATGTTCGTGTGTATGTCCTTCCCCATGAGTGTGTCCAGTGCGGTAAGATGCACGCCAAACTCTGCCTATTATCGCTGAAATCAACGCTACTACTAGGAATGTTACCGCCGTCAGGAAGAGGTCTCCGCCGCCTGAAAGCCCGCCGGTTAACACCCAGACAAGAAGCGCCGCTAATACCGCGATCGGTAACGCGAAGAGGAAGCCTAAGACTACAATTATGATTATTCCGATGATGATGAGAATTAACAGTATCCACAGTAGCGATGTAAAATCCGTGGGTATAGCTATCTGTAGGGCAGTTAAAAAAGTCAGAACTTTTCACCTCTACAAAAAACTTGGCGGTTTGGAATATTTAATGGTTTGTTACATGCCGTTGGCTGCAACAGAAAGAATAGGCTGCTTATTTGTCTAAGCGGCGTCTGTAGTTCTCGTAATCCGGTAGCTTGCGGCAGTACTCCTGCGCCATGAGGCTTGAGCTTATGATGAAATCAGCGGATGAGCGGTTCATCGCGATGGGGATGTTCCATACAACCGCCACCCGTAGGAGTGCTTTAACGTCCGGGTCATGCGGCAGCGGGCAGAGGGGATCCCAGAAGAATATCATGAAGTCTATTTCGCCGTTGGATATGCGTGCGCCAACCTGCATGTCGCCGCCCAGTGGTCCCGATTCTAGTACGTTGATTTCTAATCCGAGTTCCTTCTCAAGCAGTTTACCGGTTGTGCCGGTAGCATAGAGGATGTGCTTCTCGAGTGTGCCTGCATTGTATTTTGCCCATTCCAGCATGTCTTCTTTTTTGTTGTCGTGGGCTATGAGTGCTATTCTTTTGCGTGGCCTAATTGTAGCTGTGTTTATCATCTGAATCCCCGAGTAGCCGTCGGAGCTTGCGCTTATAATTGTTGTGCTGTAGAACTATTTACCTAAAGTTGGGTTATGGGAATAAAGGTTATTTACGTCAACAGCTGATTGCCAAAGTGGGGAGAAGGAATAAGCGTGGAGGCACTGAAAAGTCTAGGCCAGGGGTACCTGGTTGCTGTCGGCGTTGTATGGGTTTGCTGCATCATCGCATTGGTTAGGGGCGGTGACGCATGGCTAGGTCTAGCTTATCTTTTGATCATGCTGTTCCCTATAACTGGCTACACGGCGCTGAAACTGCTACGCCCCAATGCAGTTGGGGTAGGCACAGTTAACTGGCGTCATCTGCTCTTCGGCTTCCAGGGCGCCGCCTTAGCCTTCTGGACATACGACGTAGCCACCACTTACTACGCGATCAACATCACCGGTTTAGCCACCGAGTTAAACCCGCTCGGCTGGCCTATGGGCATACTGGGCGCCGCCGCCTACTATATACCCACAGTTGCATTATCATACGTTTTACTGTTCAGGTTAAAAGGAAACGTGGCATTATACGCCGCTGTGCCCTATACACTGGTTACAATTTCGATGGCGTCTATGAACCTGTTTGCGGGCGCACAGAACTTCCAGTTATTCGTTGACACCGCTTTGTTGGCGTCGAGTGTACGGTTTGATTTGGTTGCCTTGATTGCGGGGCTTGATGTTGCTGCTCCGTTGGCTCTGCGGTACCTAACTTTGCGTCCCCGTGGTCAGCTAAGCTTTAAGCCGCATTAGAGGTGCTGTTTGCTACGGCGTTGCCTTCGTTGGTAGAGGTCCATCTGCGTGTCAGGCTTATGCTTGATACCTTCACGCGTCGGCACAGTAGTTGTGGGGTCTTTTGGTTTAACTTCCCCGTCCTCGGAGGCTGCGTCGTTTAACTCTACTCTGTGATGTTTATCTCTTGGATCAACCAAAATGTTTCACCTCTCTAGTCCTCGAGGGACTCCCTTGTCTTGTACAACTCCGATTTCTTGTCGGGAGTTCCACTGGTGCGGGTTTCTTCTTCGGTTATGGTGATGTCGTCGGTTTGGGCTTCCTTCCGGTCTTTCTCGCTCATTTTGGGTTTGGACAAAAGTGTAACTGTCACCTAAACTAAGTTGGGTTAGGGACAATTTTTAAGGATATGTGGGTTGATAGAAAGCAACAACAGAAAGTTGAGGGAAATTAGCATAGTTTTTTTGTCATTACGTAGGCATCTTCGCCGTCGCTGTAGTACCCGTTGATGGTGCGTGTAATCTCGAAACCCAGTTTCTTGTACAGTGAAATCGCTGCTTCGTTGGTGACGCGGACCTCAAGGAAACCCTGTTTCGCCTTATAGTATTCCATGCCCTGCAGGGCGCGGTTGATGATTGCCTGCGCGACGCCTCTGCGGCGGTACTGCGGCAAAACCGCGATGGAGACCACATGGCCTTTTCTCACTAAGCCGCCGAAGCCATAGTTTGACAGTCCGACTTCGATACGGCACATGATATAGCCGATGAGTTTCCCCTCTTCCTCAGCAACTATGAATGTTTCCGGGAACCGCTGATGCAGATCCACAAAGAAGAAGTCAGTATAATTTTCCGGTAGGCAGACGCGGTTGATTTGCATGACTGCTTGCAGGTCGTCAGAGACGAATTTACGTAATGTAAATGGTGATGGCATCGTTTCGCCTTTGCCTAAACAGGATTTATCTGTTTAGACTTAAAGGTTACGCTTCAGACATCCACCATGCACTGATGGATTCGCCATGTTAGGCTTTGGTTTCTTCAGGCGCTTTGTAGATTGGTAACGTGTAGCTGCCCTGCGGCATCGCCCAGACGCGTGCTGAGGAACCTGCAAGCTTGAATGCTTCGGTTAAGGCGTCGTTTACGGCGCGGGCTGTTTTTAGCTTGAAGATGCTTTGCGCGTAGAAGTCAGGCATCGACGAGACCAAGATGATCTGGTGGTTCTGCAGCGCCTTCATGAGGTAGAGTGCTTTATGCCCGCCCATTACGAAGCGGTGGCGGACCTCTTTCTCGGCTGCTTTAACGTCTGGGAGCTTTGTCATCCAGTCGTAGAAAACTTGGTTGCCGTGTCCTTCAAGGCATTCGGCGACGAGGATGATTACTCCGCCGCGTTTAACCGCGTCTAGTGCGTTGTCGAGGCCTTTGTAGGCTTGGTAGAGGTTAATGTCTGATGGGTGACCACCTGCGCTGACCACGATGACTTCCGCCCGTCGGTCGACTGTGACTAGGTACATTTCGTCGTAGAGCTTCACGGCTTCGAGGAAGGCTGCTTCGAGGTCGCCTGCGAAGGCTTTGACGATTTCGCTCTTCTTGTTCTCTACCACGTTAACTATGAAGTCCACTTTGGCTAATCTTGCGGCTTCGGTCATGTCTATGTGCACGGGATTATTCTCCAAGTTGCCTGTGTGGGCATTTGGGTTGACCAGCATGGCGTGGTTGCGCTGTATTGTGTCCGCGCCGCAGACTGCCGGAAGCACGCTTTTCCTGCCGCCGCCATAGCCTGCGTAGTAGTGGTAGTTTACGTCACCCAGAAGAATGCGCACGTCTGCCTCCACGAAGATGCGGTTAACCATAACTTTATTGCCGTAGGTTTTAGTTGTACCGATGTTTACTAAGTCGGGGGCTGATGCGTTGTGGCTGACTACCTTGACGCGCTTTAGGGCTTCTTCGCCTAGGATCTCTGCGGCTTCTTGGGTTGTAGCTGGGCGGTGGGTTCCGCAGCCAAAAATTACTGTGACGTTTTCGTCTTTGACGCCTGCCGCATTCAACTCCGCCAGAACGGGCATTAGCATACGTTCGCTGGGGGCTTTGCGTGTGGCGTCATCTACAACGATTGCGACTTTAGATTCTGGCTTGGCGATTTCAACTAAGCGCTTTGAATTGATGGGTTCTTTGAGTGCACGTTCAACTTCTGCTTTCTGGTCAGCGGCGCCTGCTCTGTCTTTAGGTTCAATCGACCCCAAAAGGTTTCGAGCTGGAATCCGCACACAAACGTCTGTTCTTCCGTAAGGTAACCAAACATCAACCATGCCAAGTCACGTACATTAGAATTTACACGGCGCCAGAAACTATTAAGCCTTATCAAGATCAGGACAAAAAAGAGCGAGCTAAAAGGCATTTTGGAAAGTGGATTGTTTGCTGAGTGTCTTTGCTGCCTTTTTGCCGCTGGGGCCTGTGGTTTGTGCTTTCTGTGGGCCATCCCGTTGGGCTGCGGGCGGTACAAGACGGCTTATCTTTTCAGGATGGTATTAGTAAGGCGATACTTCTTTAAAACCACCCCGCATACTAGATCAATAGGAAACAAGTTATGTCCATCCAGAAAACCCCAGAGCACAACACCATCTTCTTCACGTGGCTCAACAGCTACAGTTGCGTCCTACTAAAAACACCCAGCAAAACCATCCTCGTAGACCCCGTAGATGTAAAAGTAAAAGACTTCCCAACGTTGGACGCAATACTAATCACGCACGAGCACTACGACCACCTCGATGTACCACTCGTAGCATCCATCCAGAAAAACACCGACTGCGAAGTCATCGCCGACCAAGCATCCACCCCCAAACTCCAGCCAAGCATCCCAGCAGGCAAACTCCATGAAATCCGACCAGGCATGAAGATCGCGCTCGGACAAGTCACCCTAAAAGCCCAGAAATCCAACCACCCGCCAGCCAAAGCCCCCAACACTTACCTCATCACAACTGAGGACAACATAGAAGTCTTCCACACATCCGACAGCAACCCATACCCCGAAATGGGCACAATGGGCCAAAACCAGAAGATCGACATCGTCTTCTGCACAGTCGGAGTAGCCCCAGGCGCAACACCAGAAACCGGCGCAGAAATCGCATGGTTAACCAAACCCGGATTAGCGGTTCCTTACCATACTGGTTCAGTAGAGCAGCAGAAGCGTTTTGAGGAAATCGTCAAAAAGAAGCTGAAAAGAACGGCATGCTTGATTCCTGAACAGAAAATAATCTATCAGGTTACTAAGAGGGAAGACAAATGAATACCGAGAAAGTAGCGCTAGAAAAAAAGGACAGGATGGCAAACATCCTTTTCAAAATTGACGCCGTAAAATTCGGCGTATTCGAGCTTTCAAGCGGAAAACAAAGTCCCTACTACATCGATTTAAGGGTGATTCCAAGCTTCCCCGATGCCTTCCGCGAAATCTGCGACACGTACGCAGAACAAATCCAAAACGAAATCGGCCTGTCAAACTTTGACCGCATCGCCGGCGTCCCAATCGCAGGCATCCCATTCGCCAGCCAAATCGCATACAACCTCAAAAAACCGTTCCTCTACGTCCGAAAAAACATCAAGCACCATGGACGAGAACGCAGAGTCGAAGGCATACTCGTTTCAGGAGACAAAGTGCTCTTAATCGACGACTTACTAACCACAGGCTTAACACTCAAAGAAGCCGCCGAAGCCACACGCGCCGAAGGCGGAATCGTAACCGACGCCATCGTCTTTCTAGACCGCGAAGAAGGCGGCAAACAAATCTTAGAGCAAGCAGGCGTAAAACTACATCCACTGCTGAAAATCAGCGAAGTAGCACACACACTATACGAGTTAGGCGCAATAGACAAAGAATCACTAAGAACAATCCTAAAACAAATAAAAAAAGCATAGGTCTACTCGTAGTAGATCAAATTGGCTTCTTCCAGAAGCACCTGTAGCTTCTCCACCGCATCATAAGAATCAGGCTCCTTCTTTGCACCCGTACACACAAGTTTGCCGCTAGCAAAAAGCAGAATAACCACTTTAGGCTCCTCCATACGATAAATTAAACCTGGAAACTGCTCCGGCTCATACATAGCACGCCCCAGCGAGTAAGCAGCTTTTTCAAGATCAATCATGCCGCCGAGTCCGCCGGAAGCAACTATATTCTGTATTTTAACGTCGGGTTTACCGATAATGATTATGCCGCCTTTCTTTAGCTCTTTAATGACTTTAAGCACCGCACGTTTTGCTTCCTTCTCTGACTTAGCACCTGTGCAAACCATCTTACCTGAACTGAAAATCAACGTTGCAGTCTTAGGCCGCTTAAGCCTAAAAACTAACCCCGGGAACTGTTCAGGACGATACTCAACGCCCGGATAACCTTTAACAACCGAGTTCAGGTCAACCTTCTGATTAAGCGTGGCGGAAGCAACCACGTTTTCGATGCTTACCTGAGCTTTAGTTTTAGGCAATCCAGTCTCCTCTTGCTATACGCCCTTGAATAGTCACCTATTGAAAGCTTTATTTATAAATACATCTATACCGCGATAGATGCCTCTTTTTGTTCTCCACCAACGGTTTGCTTAGCAGATTTAGGCTTTATCGCTGGTAAAACAAACTCCGCTATCACTAGGATCATGATTACAGCGACCACGATTGGCAGAGCCCAGTAAGTATTCCGCATAAGCAGGGTAGTCCAGCCCACATATGGAACACGCATGACTACTCTTCCCAAAATTTGCTCCTCTGTCACGCCTTGCCCTGTATTCCAAAATGTGTACGAGTCGTACTCTGTGGATGTGATGCTTGCGGGCCAATGGTGGCCGTTGCCGTCGCCTTTTGTTTGGAAATAATATGTTCCGTTGACTTCGTATCTTGCCACTATACGATGCACAATCGGAGTGGCTCCCAAGTTGACTTCCAATTCAGGATTGCGGTAGACTATTATGTCACTGTTTGGGTAGTTAACGTTGTATTCCTCAACATTATCTAATCTCTGAATGATGATTAAGTCGCCGATGTGTAGAGTTTGGGTAAATACATCTGACAAGCCATCGCATCTACCTGCCGCTATACACATGCTGCCGCTTTCAACAACCCGTATCGGCGTATCAGTGCCTAAAGCAAGACCTAGAACGAAGTATCCGCCTAAAACGATCACTATGACTAGGCCGATTGCGATTAGGGTTTTAACAAACTCGCTGTTTAGGATACGTTTAGGTTTGCTAGCCACAGTTACCGTTCTCCTAATAAGGTAGGGTGACTGCCGGGATGGTTTTAAAACTACCGATAGGAAAAAGAAAAATAGCGAGTGCACTCTATTCTGGCACTACTATTAGTTGACTAAATTTTGCTCTTGCTTAATACTTCGCGGAATACGTTGCCGCATTTGGAGCATTCGTACAGGCCGATTTCTAGTTGCATGCGTTTTCCTGTTTTGTCTGGGCGGCCTGCCATTTTCCATGTCTTCTTTGCTGTTTTTACTTCAGTTCCACATTTTGGACATTTTGCCATTTGTTAGATTTCCTCCGTATTATCGCTTTGATGCCATTCGCCTTATTGGATAAAAAAGTTTCCATTGAATTCAAATACATATTTTATTGTACAACATGCAGTTTAGACATAAACATGTTTAAGGCATGGCAAACTGGTTTTGTAAATGTAGAAACACTCTATTCAGTACATGAATAATCATCAAGAACAACACCAATAAAACAGGTATACACCACATAAATGCAAAACCGAAGATTTAACCTGTTAATTACAGGTTGAAGCCGCAACATTTTTTATTGCAAAAACAAAGCTATCATCTAATCAACCTGAAGGTTAATTTATATTGCAAGCCGCTTCTGAGAATGCTTTTGAAATACTCGTAAAGCCTATACGAAAGCTAATTGAACAGAGAGGATTCACCAAACCCACAGAACCACAGGAAAAAGTAATCCCTAAAATCCTAGAAGGAAAAAACGTTCTCTTAATCTCTCCTACAGCAACAGGGAAAACCGAAGCAGCATTCCTGCCGGTTCTAAGCATGCTACTCCAGCAGCCTAAAACACCCGGCATAAAAGTCCTCTACATCACACCTCTGCGTGCATTAAACCGGGACATGCTAGAGCGGATGCAGTGGTGGTGCAACAACCTCGACATCAAACTCGCCGTACGACATGGGGACACCGAACAGAAGGAACGCACAAGACAAAGCCAGTGCCCACCAGACATATTAATCACCACGCCCGAAACACTTCAGGCAATACTTTCCGGGTGGCTTCTGCGGCAGCATCTTCAGGCCCTCAAGTGGGTAGTAATCGACGAAGTACACGAGTTATCCGACAGCAAAAGAGGCAGCCAACTCGCGTTAGCCTTGGAACGCGTAAGAGGTTTAATTGGGCGGGACTTTCAGATGGTTGGTTTATCGGCGACGGTTGGTAGCCCAGAAAAAGTCGCACAGTTCCTCGTCGGCAACCAGAGGCAGGTTGAAATCGTCAGGGTCTCAGTTGCAAAGATGGTTAATCTGAAGGTGATTTATCCTAAACCAACCGAGGAGGATGTGAGGTTTGCGGGCAAAATCTATACGCATCCAGAAGTCGCCGCTCGACTGCGAATTATCCGTGACTACATGACCAAACGCAAATCTGTTCTTCTCTTCACTAACACGCGATCGGTTTCAGAGGTTTTAGCTTCGCGTTTCAAAGTATGGGACGTAGATTTCCCAATCTCAATCCACCATGGTTCACTTGCGAAGCCTTCACGTATAGCAGCCGAAGCAGGGCTCAAACGCGGTGACCTCAAAGGTTTAATCGCGACAAGTAGCCTCGAACTCGGCATAGATGTCGGCCACATCGACTTCGTAATCCAATATATGAGTCCACGTCAAGTTTCAAGGCTTATTCAGCGTGTCGGTAGGGCAGGCCACACGTACGGTAACCTCTCAGAAGGCTTAATCATAGGCATGGACTCCGATGACACACTAGAAGCACTCGTGATCGCACGCAGAGCCTTAAACGAGCAGCTTGAGCCAATCACTATACCAGACAAACCCTATGATGTCTTGACACATCAAGTCGCCGGATTACTGCTTAAAAATAGGCGCTTAACATTCCAAGAAATTCTTGATACCTGCAAAAAAGCGACGCCTTTCGAGAACCTCACCCTCGCCGACGTTGAGAAAGTTATCAAGTACATGCATGAACGCTTTCCAAGGTTAGCGTGGGCAAGCCTTGAGGATCAAGTTGTGCTAAAACCGCAGCGCACTAAAGCCCTCTTTGAATACTACTTCGACAACCTCTCTATGATCCCAGTGGAAAAGCAGTTTCTTGTCATAGACGAGTCAGCAGATTCCTCAATCGGTGTCTTAGATGAAGCGTTTATGGCTGAGTACGGCAAACCCGGAACCAAATTCATCATACGTGGAAGCCCATGGCAGATTATTCACGCCACCGAAGACAAAGTGTACGTGCGGCCAGTTGATGACCCCACAGGTTCTATTCCTAGCTGGATCGGCGAGGAAATCCCCGTGCCATACGAGATTGCGCAGGAGCTGGCAGAAATACGAGGTTTCGTCGAGGACGAGAACCAGCGTGGCTGTACACCAGAGGAAATCAGTCGCGAATTATCAGAAAAGTACCCAGCAAGCCCAGAAAACATCCTGCATGCTTTGGTCGAGACCTTGGAGCAGGTGCACAGCGGCTTCCCGGTGCCCACACCCAAACGCATCGTTGTAGAGGACTGGACAGAATTCATAATTATACACTCGAACTTTGGCTCGAACACTAATCGCGCGTTGGCGCAGTTGCTCGGTCAAGTATTATCAGATAAGCTGGGAAGAGGCATCGTGGTACAGCATGATCCATACAGGATATTCGTTCAGACTATGGGTGCAATGAGCGCTGAGCGGCTGGTTGAAGTGTTAAAAGAGATCAAGGATATGCCAGAGCAGGCCATCAGAAGCACCTTAACGTTATCTACTGTCAAAACTGGCCTGTTTAAGCGCAGAGTCATCCAAGTTGCGAGACGCTTCGGCGCACTCAAGAAGTGGGCGGACTTCAGCAACGTCAGCTTGCAGAAGCTCATCAGCAGCTTTGAGGGAACACCGATCTACGAGGAAGGCCTCAAAGAGGTTTTTAGCAAAGACTTGGACGCTGACGGACTGGTTATGGTCCTTAGAAGGCTACGCGAGGGTGAAGTCAGGCTTCAAGTGGTTGAGACAGGTGGTAATGCAACCCCTGTGGCGCGTGTTGGCATCGAGCGTGTTAGTATGAAAACTGATTTGATTCCGCCGGAGCAGATGCGTGCAGTGCTCGTTGAATCAGCGAAGGCGCGGCTGCTCAACGAGACAGGCAACTTTGTATGTACCAGCTGCTGGGACTACATGGAGATGATCAGAATCAAGGACCTGCCGGATAAGCTGAAGTGTCCACGTTGTGGCTCAAATGCGATCGGAATGCTTAAAGTTGAGGAGGAAAAAGCCGCTGGATTGCTTGATAAGAAGGGCGAGAATCTGGCGAAGGACGAGGAGAAGATGCAGACAATGGCTAAGAAAACCGCCTGTTTGGTTGAGAAGTACGGTAAGGCTGCGGCTGTTGGTTTGAGCGCTCGGCATGTTAGTATTGCTGACATCGGCGAAGTTCTAGAAAAGGAGCCTAAACTTTCGGATAGGTTCTACGAGCTTGTTTTGGAGGCGGAACGTAAGGTTCTCAACAGGCGTTTCCATGCTAACAAGCCGTAATCTCATTTTTCTCATGCTTATTTTTTCGTTTTGCGGCGAAAACAGCGATGAACTCCACAGCGGTTAAGGCGGCGACTGCGACTATTGGAAGCCAATCGTAAGCGTACATGTCGCCAACTGAGCCGTTAACCCTCTTTTCAAGAAAGGTTAAAGCGATGTTGCTGTAGAAGAAGAACGGCAGATTAAAAGCTGCAATTAATCCGATTGAGCAGATTAGGAACTTTTTGAGGTTTGCCCTGTTGTACCAGAGGAGTATTGGGATAGCCAGCAATGTTACTCTTGGATCAAAAGAGGACAATGCCACCAGAAATGCGGAATGCCAGGGCTTTTTTATGAAGGCAAAGTAGATTGCTGCGGCTATGAGTGCTGTCTGGATTACATGCGCGTTTGCCAGTGCGTAACCCCAGTAGTAGCCTTGGAAGAGGTACATTAAGCCAAAATGGTTCAAGTCGGCTACTGGCAATAGCAGGACCACGACGATAGCGATGGAGCCTAAAAGTAGCGGTTTGCCTTGAAGCAGCTTATAGAGTAGAAATGCAAGCGCAAAGATCGAGATTAACTGTATGAAGTCGAAGACGTTTAGGGCGGTCTGGTAATCTAATGTCAGAAGGGGCGAGAAGAAGACTAGAAAAGACGGTGGATACATGAATGTCTGTGGTTTAGGTAAAATCACGTAGTCCCCTTGGATGTAGTCGCCTGAGTAGTAGATGGCGGTGGGGTTCTGGATTAGTCGCCATGCGCCGATGTAGTAGGCTGAGAAGTCAGCTGCGTAGGTTGAGTCTAGCTGCTTGAACGTGCGGGGGTAAGCTTCGATGAAGGTGGCGACGTTTAATGCCAACGCTACTATGATGACTGCAGCAAGTGCTTTTTTCTTGTTTTCCGCTAACACTTAGTTCTTCTCTAGATAAGTACTGTCTACAAAATCATTTTAGACTTTTGATGGTATCAAAAATACAGCATCTTTTTAGCCTAGAACTTTCTATTTTAACTTGTTTGCTTGTTATGTAATAGGAGTTATAGCGTGTGGAGATAAGCCGAAAAAACCTACGCAACGAAGTTCTGGAACGCATAAAATTCGTCCGCACCTGCGTCATGGCGAGGGAACTATGCCTACTCGTACGCACCAACAGGGCAGTTCTGGAGCCAAAAGACGTAGAGGACATATGTATGCATATAAGCGGACTCTGCAAAGAAGAAGGCTGCAGCGAACCAAGCGAGCTCTGCACCAAAGCGGCTGCGGCAATCGGAAGCGGAGACGAAGAAAAATATCTGGATCTCTGCGCTCAGAGCTGCGTCAAATGCGGCGAAGCAAAGCGTCCACAGCGCCCCAAAAACGATGCCTACGTATCATAGCGAGCAGAGAAGCATTCTGAGGTAGATTGGTATGTTTATCGCTCCGTTTGTTCCAAGTCCATCGCTTGTAGTAGCATACATGCTTAAGCTTGCAGATTTGAAGTCAGGTGAAGTCCTTTTTGACATGGGAGCGGGCGACGGCAGAACGGTGATTATGGCGGCGAAAGCGTTTGGCGCACGTGGCGTCGGTATCGAGTTGCGGGAGGACTTGGCGAAGAAGGCGATGGGTTCAATCCACGAGAGCGGTTTGGATGACCGCGTGACGATCGTTAACGATGACATGTTTAACGTTAACTTGACTGCGGCGGATGTGGTTTACCTGTATTTGACGACGAGCGCCAATGAGAAGATCAAGCCTAAGCTGGAACGCGACCTTAAAAAGGGCGCACGAGTCGTCAGCCACGATTACGAAGTAGTCGGCTGGCATCCCGAGAAGATAGAGACCTTCTGCGAAAACCCGCAACTGGGGTATCCTTCGCATACGATTTACCTATACAGAAAAACCTGAACGGCAGGTTTGGCTTCTGGTCGACTGCGGTTTTTTTTATAGCCCCCTTATTTATAGGCTCAACGTTTGCTGAGAGAAGAAGCTGAGAAACACGCGATTGCTGATTGCCTACTGCGAAGTTTACATGATTGCTGCATGGACACGATTTTTTTCTTATATCTGTTTCTGGGGTATACGCTTTTTGGGGTTTGGATGCGTCTGTTGCTCTCAAGCTACCTCCCTCCCCTTATAAAAAGCGCCAATTTAAGACCTACCCGTCTCAGAGTGAGGCCCTCTCCCTATCAAATGCTTAGAGATCCTTTCTACAGGTTGCTGCATGGCTATCCTACTAGAGCAAATAGGCAAATAGCCACGTAGAGCATCGCTGATTTACGCTGATTTACGGGGACAGATTTTAATTCATCCGAACTAATGATTGCTCATATGTGGCGGCTAGGAACTTTCTTTCATGAGATGGCTTACGGTTTACTATCCGTATTCATCCCAATGTACATCGTCACATCGGCTGCGCTTGGCGGTTTAGGGGGAAGCTTATTCGACTTAGGCTTGATCACTGCCCTCTCCGTTGTATTCACGATTCCTGCCGCTTACTTCTGGGGCTGGATATGCGACCGAATACGCCGCTATAAAATCTTCATCCTGCTGTCTTTTCTTTCCTCGGCGGTGATACTGTTCCTGTTAACGTTTTCTTTTGCACAGAACTTGGCTGTGTTTGCTGCGCTCTACATTCTGATGAGTGTTCTGCACATAGCTCATGAATCGCCGAAAAACGTCTTAGTGGCAGAGAACTATTCACATGATCAGTGGGGTAGAGCATACGCCGTATATGAAGGGGTAACCGAAATAGGGCTAATAATCGGTTTAGGCATAGGCTTCTTCACTTTCAGCGCGTCAATCAGCTTCGGCATAAACGCAATACACTCGTTCTATGTCTGCAGCATCCTTAGCTTCATCGCCTTTTTGCTGTCATTGTTCTTCATCGCTGATCCGTTAGTGAATTTTGAGCGCCGCTTGGTAGGCATGGAAAACAAGCTTAACTTCGTCAATAGCGGCTTTCAAACCTTGTCTAAAATGTGGCGCGGTAACATGGATATATCAGGTTTCAAGCAGACTCGCTTCTTAGGCTTCGGTTTGGCAATACTGTTCTTCACATTGGCAACAAGCGTATTCTTTACGCCACTTCCCGTATTCTTCACCGACTACTTAGGATTAGAACCTAGCTTAGTCTTCATAGTCTACGTGCTATGCTCAGTCGGAGCAACTTCTGGGTATTTTTACGTTCGGAACAGGGCTTTTGGGGGTAATGTGAAAAGCCGAATAAGCCGAATGATACTGCTTCGAAGTCTGCTGGTTTTCTTGACTGTTGTGGTTGTGAGTTTATCATTTAACGCCCTGGCGCTTTCTGGGTTGATGCTGATCGGTTTAGGCTTCGCATTCGCGGTTTACTCTATTCTGATGCTCTGTAACTCGATGGCTCTTGTACCCCAAGGAAAAACAGGCATAATCGACGTATTAGCTAGTTTAGGCACTGCAACTGGATCCTTCTTAGGCCCATTTCTAGCCGGTGTTATCGGTTATTTGCCGGCGTTTCTGATTGCAAGCACTCTTTTCCTTGTGGCCTTCGTCTGCATAAAGCTCCTATCGTAAACGCTGAAATATAGTTTTTTTAAGCAAAAACTTAATCCGCGATCCCCCATTTTCTCAACTGACTTCAATGCAATACGTCCCTTGGCGAAACGTTAACAGTTGGCAATGCAAAGCATGTGGTTACTGCTGTAAACTCTATTCGGTAGTGCTGAACTTCGGTGAATACCTGCGTCTGACTCAAACGTACGGACAAGGCGCCGCAGAGTCTGATTTGAGCCGCTTCTACATCAAGCGCCACAGCAACGGCGACTGCGCATTTCTAGGCTGTAAATCGCTGAAGTACTACTGCGGGTTGCAGGCGACAAAGCCTGAGGCATGCAAAATCTGGCCATTTAAAGTGGCGGCCGAACCCAAGTATGGCGATGAGGACTTAGCAGCTTTCAATTATGATGGAAAAGAGGTTTACATCTACGTCGATAACATGTGTAGTGGGGTACGGTATGGCAAGCCGACTTGGGAGTTTCAGAACCAGACGATTAAAGAGTTTGTCGAAATCGCGCTTGGCACACGGGAGTTTCAGCATCACGCAACTGGGCGCATTGGGTTTGAATGGCGGAAATAAATTTTAGGTCTATATTTCAGAAAACAACGATATCCAGCAAAAATTGGCAGTAACTTCATAAATCTGAAACCACTTTTAAGCACAAACACTTCCGCTAGAAGGCAACTATATGTCTAAACCAAAAGTCGGTGTTTCAATGCTCTACAGCCTAGGCGAACCATACAACCGCATGGTTAAACGCCTAGCAACAATGGAAACAAAATACATAGAGATACTTGACGACGGCACCTATGACCTCAATAAGTCTCGAGTAGCGCAGCTAAAGGAAGCCGCCAAATCCTTAGATCTCACCTATAGCGTGCATGCACCGTTTGTGGATATAAACATCGGTTCACCCGCCAAGCCCATGCTCGCCGCCGGCTTAAAACGCCTCAAACAATCCCTAGCCAATGCTAACGAACTTGACGCGAAGATGTGGACTTTCCACCCGGCACAGTTCACGGGTATCAGCGCCTTCTACCCTGATGGACTCTTCAAGCAGTCGTTCGAGAGTATAAAGGAGCTGTATGCCGTCGCGGAGGATTACGGCGTCAATGTGGCGCTTGAGAATCTGCCCTCACAGTATGGTTATTTGATGAGTAAACCCGAGGAGTTCCAGCGGCTCTACAAAGAAACCAACCTGCCCATAGGCATCACGTTGGATTTGGGCCATGCGCATCTTGACCGTCAGATTCAGCCCTTCTTTGACCAGTTAGCCGACAAAATAGTGCATATCCACGCCAGCAACAACTACGGCAAGCAGGACGACCACAACGGAGTAGAAGACGGCAACATAGATTACAGCCAGTTTGTTGAGAATCTGCGAAGAATCGGCTACGACAAATGGGTTATGGTTGAATCCATAAAGAAGGTGCCTGAGAGCATAGCCAAGCTAAAGCAGATTCTTGCTTAGAGGTAACTCTATTTCTAAGAAGTCCTCTGCGAGCACCGTGTTGGGAAAAACCTTTTTTGCCTGCTCCAGCAGCGGTGTAGCGTCGGGATATCTTGCGCTAATATGCGATAGGGCTAGCTGCTTTGCATTCGCTGATTTCGCTTGCCCCGCAGCCTGAGTTGGGGTCGAGTGCCCGTCAACATCTGCTTTTTGCGTCAATGAATCGTCGAATGTGCAGTCGTGGATAACTAAGTCAGCGTCTTTTGCAAAATCCGCGAAGGCGTCGAAGGGTTTGGTGTCACCGGTGTAGACGATTTTTCTGCCAGACCGCAATGGGCCCATAACATCGGTTGGTTTCACGGTGTTGCCGTTGGGGGCGATGACTTCTTTGCCGCTCTGCAGCTTAGACCACAGTTCCCCCTGTGGGATGCCGAGTGCTTTGGCTTTATCCGGGTAGAATCTGCCGGGGCGTGGGTGCTCGGTGAAGGCGAAGCAGTAACTTTCAACTGCATGGTTTGATTTGACGGCGGCTAAATGGTATTCGCCTTGCTCAATAATTGGGCCTTCGCCGGTGATTTCTATGATTTCAAGGGGGTAGTTGACGCCGAAGTGCAGGGTTTCCGCTGTGCATTCGAGGAATTTTTTGATACCAATGGGGCCATAAACCTGTAGGGGTTCTTTGCGCTCCATGAGTGCCATGGTTTGCAGCAGGCCTGGTAAGCCTAGTACGTGGTCGCCGTGTAGGTGGCTAATGAAGATTTTCATTTTGCGGTGGAAACTTACTTTGGCTCCCATCATCTGGTGCTGGACGTTTTCGCCGCAGTCGAACATCCACTGTTCCTTCGGGCATTGCACGACTACACATGGTAGGCTGCGTTTCATGGTGGGTACGCTGCCGCTTGTTCCTAGGAATACTATTCGAATGCTCATGGCTGTGCACTTGTGTATTGGTTAGCTCTTTTGTCTTATTTTAATGATATTTTCTTTGTTGTTTGCTTTTTGCGTTTACTACTTTTTAGTATCTGGATAGTTCAATTTCTGGTGATTGTTATTAGGGGGTATATAAGGAAAAACGGTTGGTTGCAGTTTTATTACTAAAGGCTTATAACTAAAACTAGTGGAATAACTAATCAGGTAAGCGTTTCTTCTGCAAAAGGACGCATGCCTTAAAATATTTAAGGAAAATAAAAAGATGAATACTAGAAAAAATCTTGTATGGGCACTAGTCGCTATCCTTGCAATATCAATCGTAGTATCATTACCTCTGATAAGCATTGAAGTAGACGCAGCAGTAACACAGAAGACCTATGCAATTTCTGACGCTATCCCTCGCACAGTCGGAATGGGCGAGCAAGTTTTGCTCAAATGCGGTATCACTGAAGCATTAGCATCACAAGCATACGGATGGACCGGTATCACAATAACCGTCGTTAAACCAGACGGCGCAACCCAGACACTTGGACCATTCACCACTGACTCTACTGGCTCAACCTACACACTCTATACACCAGACCAAATGGGTGTATACAACATTACAACTAATTTCCCACAGCAGGAAATGCCAGTAAACACCATGGCAGTTGAAAGAGGCGCAATGATCGCTAAAGGCACCATTATGCTAGCAAGCACAGAAAAAAGCTCCTTCACCGTAACCCAAGAGGCATCGCCACAGTATCCGGGTCATGCTCTGCCAACTGAGTATTGGAGTCGTCCAATCGACCCACAGCTCAGAGAATGGTACAGCGTCTCAGGCAACTGGGTAGCAAGACCAGATAACTCCGTTGTAGAATATAATGACAATGCACCGGACACAGCACACGTACTATGGGCTAATCCATTGACAACTGGCGGTATGGCTGGCGGCTTAATCGCTGGTGTACCTGTTGCATCAGAAACAGGCGACGCATATGAAGGCAAATTCCCAGGCTCAGTTATACTGAACGGCGTACTATACTACCAAAGAACAGACACTAGAAGGGAAACAGCACCGGCAATTATGGCAATCGACTTACACACAGGCGAAGAATGGATGTTCAGAAACAACACCGTTCTATCCTTCGGCCAAGTATTCTACTTTGACAGCTACAACTTCGACGGCGTATTCACATACGTCTGGTCAGTCTCTGGCAGCACTTGGACAGCATATGATCCATTCACCGGCAACCAACAGATGCAAATCACCAACGTACCCTCCGGCACAAGAGTCTACGGGCCACACGGCGAAATCTTGATCTACCAAATTAACTATAACGCAGGCTGGATGGCACTCTGGAACTCAACAGATGCAGGTCTACAAAACGCAGTTATCGGAACACCTGACTATGGCAGCTGGGGAAACACTGCACACGGAACATCACTGCAGAACAAGGGACTAAACGGCACCAACCCACGATGCTACACATGGAACGTTACAATACCCAAGGGCTTATCGGCAACTGGAACAAAAATCTATGTTGATGACAGAGTAGTTGGCTTATTTGTCAATCAAAGCAGAGTACGCGTTTGGGCACTTAACACTGCAAACCTGAACTCAGCATCTACACAGGCATCAGTACTCTATGACCAATCGTGGACTCCACCATCAGAATGGATAGAGGGCACAAACACAATGGCATACACAGGTGCATCCAACTGGGTAACAGACCCAACATACGGTGACGGTGTTATTGCAGTATGGGATAAAGAACTAAGAACCCACTACGGCTTTAGCGTAACCACCGGAAAATACCTCTGGGAAACTGACTCAGAACACTACCTCGACTCTTACGGTTGGGGCTCTATGGAGCACACTTGGTACTTTGCCTATGGCAAACTGTTCTCTATCGGTGTCGGCGGTATTCTATATGCCTATGACCTAAAGACAGGCAACACTGAATGGACTTACGCCCTCAACGATGCGTACGGCGAGCCAATCACCGGCGAAAACTGGTGGGGATGGATCGACCTAATCGCTGACGGCAAAGTCTACGTTGGCACACTTGAGCACTCAGCAGAAAACCCGCTACCAAGAGGAGCACCATACGCTGCAGTCAACGCATCTAACGGCGCAGAAATCTGGCGAGTCAACGGCATGTTCCGAGAAACCAGATGGGGCGGAAACGGCATCATCGGAGACAGCATCATCGCAACCATGGACACCTACGACCAACGCGTCTACGCAATCGGAAAAGGACCCTCACAAACAACAGTTTCAGCACCTGACCTAGCAGTAAACGGCGGCGACCCAGTACTAATCACTGGATCAGTAATCGACATCTCACCAGGCACAGCAACAGCAGAAATCAAAATGCGCTTCCCCAACGGAGTACCAGCAGTATCTGATCCAAGCCAAAGCCAATGGATGCTATACGTCTACAAACAATTCGAATGCCCAACCAACGCAACCGGAGTAGAAGTAATCCTATCCGTAATCGACGCAAACGGCAACTACAGAGCAATCGGTACAACAACCGCTGACATAAACGGCAAATTCAGCTATGCATGGCAACCAGACATAGCCGGTAAATACACAGTATTCGCAACCTTCGCAGGATCAGACGCATACTACAGCTCAACAGGCCAAGACGCATTCCTAGTCAAAGAAGCTCCAGCAGCAACCACAGAGCCAACAGCGCAACCACAATCAATCACTGACGCCTACTTTGTACCAGCAGTCGCAGTCATACTAGTCGTACTAGTCGTCGGCATCGGCTTAATCCTGATGGCGCTACGCAAAAAACCATAAAACCACAAAAACCAACAATCTTCCTTTTTCCTTTTTTTGTTAGAGAAATGCAGAATGGGGCTGAGAGGGTCTCCGAATTTGGATTTACGATGATTGCAGGGCATCGTAATCACATTACATCTCTCTTTCTTCTGATAGGATCGGGGGCCTCAGCTAACCCAACTCTGCGTTAACGTCTTCTCTCATACACGACTATCTCGCGAGTTAAGGTTGCATGAATGTACACTTGGTGGCTCTCAAGCGCTACGAACCCTAACTCGCCGACGAAGACAGATATTTCATCTGACATACGCGTAACTTTCCCCGCGCTGTCCGGACTGATAGGCATAGCAATGCAGATACGTTGCCCAACGCCGAGTAGCACCGCAGAAGCCGCCAAAACATCCTTCACCAGCTGTTTTGTGGTGGATTTCAGGGTGCTGGATGAGCGGCCATAAGGCGGGTCAGTTACGATGGCGTCAACTTTCCAGAGAGGTATCCTGCGTGAATCCGCATGTAGCAGCCCCTCTGCTCGTATGCCAAAGTGCTCAAGGTTCTTTTTTGTGCCAGCTACCATGCGGCGCTGGGCGTCGATGCCCACTGCCCTGCAGCCGATGAATGTCGCCTCGATCAGTGAGGTGCCTGTGCCGCAGAATGGGTCAAGCAGTACTGACTCGGCTTTTGCATGTGCCAAGTTAACCATGCAGCGTGCCATTTTTGAGGGCATTGCGGATGGGTGGAAGAATGGTTTCTTGCGGGGGCGCCTCTCGGAGAAGGTTTTGCTTGTGATGTCTGTTAGTTTTAGACCTATAATCAGCTGGTTGTTTGTTATGATGCCGATTATGGTTTTATCAGGGTTTTTGAGGTTCACTTTAGCGCCGGGGGTTTGCCTAAGAATTTGGCCGCCGAGTTTAATTTCAAGGGTCATGGTGTTGATTTCGGCGTCGGCGTAGTTTTTGATGCGGTTGATGCGTACAACGAAGGATTCGCCGGGTTGGATAACTTGGGTGAAATCTACTTTTGCTGCTGCGTCGGCGATGTCCTTGTAGGTTGCGTTTGAAACCATTAGTTCCTGTGCACAGACCCTTGTATATGCGGAGCGGACTGGTACAACTTTTACGCTTTCCAGCGGCGCTTCCAAGCGGAGAATTTGATCGAACTCGCAAACGTTACAGTAAGCGTAGCCTTCAGCTTCCAGAATCGCCTTGATTTCGGAGGCTGGAAGCGTGCCGTTCTCGCCTGAGAGTAAAAAGAAGAGTTTAGGCACTATACTGCGCCTTTTAGTGCTTCGCTAATTAGCGGTGCAAGCGAGACCTTGCTTACTGCGCCGGGAACGCTGTCTGTGCCGACGATTTCTTCTACGCCTGCGTCTAGGATGCGTTTCTCTGCGTCGCCGATTAAGAGGCCGTGTACGCAGCCGCAAAATATGTGTTTAGCGCCGTTTTCGCGAAGTATTTTTGCCGCGCCTACGATGGTGCCGCCGGTGCTGATGATGTCGTCTAGGATGATTACGTTTTGGTCTTTAACGTTTAGGCCCTCTGCGGTTTGGACGGTTTGGCCTGTGTAGCGGTCACGGGTCTTGTTGAGGTGGCCTGCGTCGCCGCCGAGCACCGCTTGTGCCTGCTTGGCGATGTACATTGCGCCCTTGTCTGGTGAGAGCGCGTAGGCGCCTTTGTAGCCTTTCTGGACAAAGTAGTCTGCGATGAGTGGGATGGCGCTTACGGTTCTGGCTGGCATAGGGAACTGCTTAAGTGACATTTCGGAGTGGAGGTTGACTGTGAGGAACTCGTCGATTCCTGCGGCTTTTAGCATGCGCGCGATGGTTTCGACGCCGATGCCTTCGCCTGATAGGAAGATTTTGTCTTGCCGCGCGTAGGCCATGTATGGGATTACCGCGGTGACTTTTGTTGCGCCCGCACGTTTAGCTGCGTCTGCTAAAAACGAGATTTGGAATAGTCTGCCGTCCTGCATTGGTGGGCAGGTGGTTTGGATGATTGCAACTTCATCGCCTTTGACGTCGCCGTCTAAGCGGACGTAGGATTCGCCGTCTGGGAAAATCTTTGCGACTACCGGAATGTTTGGGTATCCGGTTTGGGCTGATACTGCTTCAGCTAAGGGTTTGGATGCGGGGCCAGAGATAATCTTCAATGCTGTTTCCTCTTGCAGTTTAGGAATGCATATTGTGGTTTTAAGCGTTATCTCTGAAAAAAGCTGCATCACGCATTGTATGAAATTGTTGAAGAAGCTTCAATAAACCGGTCTGCAACATAACCCATTGAGTGCGCGATGAAGATTTTAGATGTAATGAAGGTTATGCAGGATGCTTACCGCCAAGCAGATCAGGCTTTCCACAAATGTGACTATCAGGGCTCCGTTGATAGCTACCGAAAGGCGCTTAAGCTCTGCGAGTCGCTACCCGCCGAGCAGGAGTTTGACAGAGGCCGCTTTGAAGCTTCATGCTACGCCGGCTTATCAGGCGCACTGGGCCGACTGGAGAAGCACATGGAAAGCTTTGCGGCGGCAAACATGGCGCTTGCCTTTTACGATCAATGCGGCGACAAATACCTTGCTGACACGGGCAGGTGGTTGATGGCTCAGGTAAATCAGGGCGCTGCGTTGGCCGCATTGGGCTGTTTTCCAGCAGCGATTGAGGCGCTTCAGCGGGCTAAGCAACTCTTCACCGATAAAGCACTTGACCCAGCCAAGAATGCCGAGTGGCTAAAAATGGTTGACGGCAACATAGCGGCTATAACTGCACAGATGGAAAAGAAGAAGCAGTAAGCTAAGTTTTTAACCGTTGCCGAACAGTGGTAAACACCAAAGTGAACCCATATGATTACTTGGCGCTTCATTCCCCTTTCAACTAATAATGCAGCAATGAACATGGCTATTGATGAGGCAATTTTACAGGCGCGTGCCGCCGACAAAGTGCCCAACACCCTTCGGTTATACCGCTGGCAACCCTCAGCCGTCACAGTCGGACGCAACCAGAACCCCGAAGAGCAAGTCTATCTTGAAAACGCAGAGAAGCTGGGCGTGGACGTAGTGCGCAGGCTAAGCGGCGGCGGAACCGTCTACCATGACTACGAAGGCGAAGTAACCTACGCCATAATCGCCAGAACCGCCGACTTAGGCAACGCCGATGTCACTACAGTTTATAATAAAATCTATATTTGCGTAAAAGACGGCCTTCGCATAATGGGCACAGGTTCGGACTTCAGTGCTGGCGACGCGAAGAACTGCCCAAACCTCACAATAAATGATAAAAAGATCAGCGGCAGCAGCCAAACAATCACCCGCGGCGTCGTCCTCCAACACGGGACACTGCTCCGCCGAGTGGATTATGAGCGGATGTTCCAGCTGCTCCAGCTTAAAGGCGCCAGCTGCAGCCAAGCCGCAGACATAGCTAAAGAAAAAATCACAAGCATCGAAGCCGAACTCGGGCACAGAATCAGCCTCGACACCGTCGCGTCAGCGCTCCAGCAGGGCTTCCGCATCATGCTCAAAGCACAGATGGAAGAAGGCGAACTAACAACAGAAGAAAAAGAGCTAGCAGCTAAACTCTACAAAGAAAAGTACCAGACAAAAGAGTGGAACCTAAGCGGAAAAACCGCTTAAGACTACTTTTTCTCTTTATGCCATCGGATGCCCTGAGCGGTGTCCTCAAGCACGATACCCATGGCTTTGAGCTGTGCGCGGATGGCGTCTGCTTCCTTCCAGTTCTTAGCTTTACGTGCTTCCTCACGCTTCTGAACCATAGCGTCGATGTCTGCGGACAGTGCCTCTTCAACTTCAACTTTGCCGATTACTCCGAGCACACCATCTATGCGCATCATCAACCCACCGATATCAGCTGCTTGCTCCTTACTAACTAGATTGGTATCAAGTAAAGCGTTCATTTCTCTGACAAAATCAAACACCGATGATAGCGCTACAGCGACGTTTAAGTCGTCGTCCATTGAGCCGCTAAAGCATGCTTCGAGTTTAGCGGTTAAGGTGGCGACTTTTTCCGTTGCGATTGTGCCTTCAGCCTCGTGGAGTCGCCTAACGAAGTTGCGTAGGCGCTCTACTGCGGCTTTAGCTGACTCTAAGCCTTCAAACGTGAAGTTGAACTGCTGGCGGTAATGCGTAGAGATGAGCAGGTAGCGGATCGTGATCGGGTCATAGCCCTTGGCGAGTAGGTCGCGGAGCGTGTAGAAGTTGCCAAAGCGTTTGCTCATCTTTTTGCCTTCGACTTGGAGATGCTCGTTATGCATCCAGTAGTTCACGAAGGTTTTGTCGGTTGCCGCTTCGGTTTGGGCGATTTCGTTTTCGTGGTGGGGGAACATATTGTCGACTCCGCCGCAGTGGATGTCAAAGGTTTCGCCGAGGTACTTCGTGCTCATAGCGGAGCATTCGATGTGCCATCCGGGTCGTCCTTTGCCAAGTTCGGTTTCCCAGTAAACATCGCCGTCTTCGGGTGTCCATGCCTTCCAGAGGGCGAAATCCTGTGCCTCTTCTTTGGCGTATTCATCTTGGTTGACGCGTGCACCGGCTTTGAGTTCGCCGACTTTAAGGTGGCTGAGTTTGCCGTAGTCTGGGAACTTAGCGACTGAGAAGTAGATTGAGCCGTCATCGCCCTTGTACGCCACGCCTTTTGAAAGGAGCTTTTTGATGATTTGGACCATTTCCGGGATGTGGTCGGTGGCTCTTGGGTACACGTCGGCTGGGGCGATGTTCAATGCCTTTATGTCCTCAAAGAATGCGGCTGCGTAGAAGTCCGTGTACTGGCGCAGAGGAATGCCCTGTTTCTGGCTGCCCTTAATGGTTTTGTCGTCGATATCGGTTAAGTTCATGACGTGGGTAACTTTGTAGCCCTTGTACTGTAGCCACCGTTTCAGTAGGTCCTCGAAGAGGAAAGCGCGGAAGTTGCCTATGTGGGCGTAATCGTAAACTGTTGGACCGCAAGTGTACATTTCAACCTGCCCCTCTTTGATGGGTGCGAAGGTTTCTTTTTTGCGACTTAGTGTGTTGAAAAGGCAAATCGGTTCGTTAGTAGTCACTTTCTCAGCTCAAGTAGAAGGTTTGGAGACGAAATTATTTAAGGTATATGTAGCAGCCGAGTTCTCTTCTTCTTTTAAGTACACTGGGTTATCTATAGCTTTTTGCCTATGTGCTCTATTTACATCCTAATATCCGAACTATGCATAACACCTATAGAGGGGGTACCTGCGCCTTTTACCGCTTAATATAGGCGTAGGAAGGTACCTTGAGAGCAACAAACGCCTATTCAGAAATCGTAGGTATCTTAGTTGATTTTAAAGTTGTATTATTAGTACACAACATCTATAACCAATTTTGGGCTAAGTCGTTGCTGGTATTTAGGAAGAAACCACATGAACCCCAAATTAGTCGTTACCGTTTTAGCAGTGGCATTAATCATCTCGGCAGCCGCCAACATCTACATCGGCGTGCAAACCTTCACGGTAAGCGTCGGAGGAGATCCATACAAGACCCGAGTAGACATGACCTCCGTGCTTTCAGAGGTTCAAGCTAAAGTAGACGAAGAACTAACATGCATTGGGCAAAGCCTAATCTACGCCGCCGAGCAGCTTAGCAGCGCAGGCTTAACGGGTGCACAGGTAGACGTAATCCTATCCGCGTTAGCCGCCAATAGCAGCTACATAATCGACGCTGGAACACAGGACATGAACTGCGTAATGGCTGCAATTCAGCCTTCAACCTACAGTGGTTCAATCGGCAAAAACGTCGGTGAACAGAAATGGCTAAACACTAACCCAGACGGCGCAATCACACCCACTATGACGCCAGTAATCCCGCTAATCGAGGACCTAACGGGCGTCGCCATGGCTGCACCAGTCTTTAACAGTAACAAGCAGCAGATTGGAACCGTCAGCGTCGTCTTCAACCCGCAGGAACTTCTCTCTGACGCAATCACCGCAGTAACAACCGACCCACAGTATGAATTCACCGCCATACAAACCAACGGCGCAATACTATTCGACTCCATGGGCGCAGAAGTCGGCACAAACCTCTTTGATGAAACCAGCAACACAGAGATCCTAACTGTAGGTAGCAAAATTGCGCAGACTTCATCGGGTTACAGCACATACAACATAAGCGAAAGCCTCCATAAGCAGTGTTACTGGACCACCATCAGCCAATACAGCCAAGATTGGCGACTGATAATCCACCACACAATCTAACCATCTTTTTCCTTTTTGCTTTACAGATAAACCTATTTTTCACGGCTAACTTTATGCTGAGCTGAGGAAAAGTATACAGTGAATAAAACCAAGACGTCAGCAATCATATTGGCAGTACTTGTAGTAGTCTCTTTATCTGTGAACGTTTACCTTGCCAGCCAAAACAGTACACTTAACAGTGAAAAAAGCGCCTACACGGCTAAAGTTGACATGGTTGCCACACTTGCAGAGGCGCAAACCAGCACCGACTCAGAGCTTCAGCGCATCGGCGAAAGCCTCATCTACGCCTCAAAGCAGCTCTCAACCTCTGGAATCAGCGGCAGCCAAGCCAACGAAATCCTAAACGCCTTAGCCTCAAACAGCACCTACATAATCAACGCCGCAACCGAAAACTTAGACAACGCCATCGTGGCTGCAGCGCCAGCTGATTGGAGCTACATTATAGGCAGAAATGTCGGCGAACAAACCCATCTTAACCCAAACCCGCATGGAGAAATTACGCCCGTGATGACTCCTCTTGTTCCCGTTCAATCTGACATGATGGCAAACATTATGGCAGCTCCAGTCTTTGATGGCGACAGAGAACTCATCGGTTACATTAGCGTAATTTTTGACCCAGCAAGACTTCTAAACGACACCATATCTGCCGCGTTAGCGGGTACATCTTATACAACGACTGTCATGCAGGTCGACGGCTTAATGATCTACGACACTGACCAACTGCAGCAGTACAAAAATATGTTCACCGATCCAGCATACGCTAACTACACCCAGCTAATACTGCTCGGACGCCATGTATCCCAGTACAGTTCAGGCTATGGGACATACCAATTCACCATAGACGCAGCCTCTCCGATAATTATCAACAAGGAATGCTACTGGACTACCGTTTCTGCTTATGGGCAGCAATGGCGCATAGCACTCCAGCACTCAATAAGCTAAGAATCTAAAATCTACATCAATAGCCTGTTTATTTCAAACGTTTATTGGTAAACAGCAATGCCTATAACCAGTTCAGTAACAACTTGTATCTAACATAGGAAGATATGTTGAAATGAATAAGTCCAAATTAATCATAATATTCTTAGCAGTATTACTAATCGCATCCATAGGGGCAAACGTCTTCTTCGCAGGCTTCACAATAGCACCGAACAGCAATGACCAAACCAAGCTTGGAATGGTTTCAGCTCTCTCACAGGTTCAAGTCAACATAGACAGGGAACTGCAACGGATTGGCTGCAGCCTTGCCTATGCTTCAGAACAACTGACTAACACAGGCTTAACCGGTGTGCAAGCAGACGCAATACTAAGCGCATTAGCTGCAAACAGCACCTTCATCATCGACGCAGGAACAGAGGACCTGAACAACATAATGGTCGCCGTGCAGCCTCCATCATGCAGCAACGTACTTGGCCTCGACGTCGGCGAACAAACTTGGCTAAACACTAACCCTCATGGTTCAATAAAACCTATGATGACTCCAGTTATACCGCTAGTTGAAGGCTCAGAAGGAATAGCAATGGCTGCTCCAATCTTCAACACAAACAAAGAAATGATCGGCACAGTCAGCGTTATCTTTAATCCACAGGAACTCGTCAGCGCGTGCATCGCACAAACAACAGAAGGCGACAAATACGAATTCGCAGTAATGCAAACCGATGGCTACTGCATATATGACTCTGAACCAGAATACCAAGGCATAAACCTTCTAACCAACACAACATTATCCGACTATAATCTAATCATTAATTCAGTACGCCAAACCGCCGAATACATCTCCGGATACTACCTCTACGACTACGAAGGCACCAACTGGCAGCTTTACTGGACAACCATAAACGCTTTCGGCCAAGACTGGCGACTAAGCGTCCACCACTCGGCATAAAACAACAACTTTTTCTCTTTTTTCTTGTCATTAACTTTCTTAAATGCAAGTTCGCTTAACCTGTCAGCGCCCAGAATCAAATAACAACGTAGCCATACTCGCCGTTTGCCTGCTGATCGACAATTTTGCCCCTCAAATACGTCTGAGAAGCCTCAACCACCTCAACCCTCAACGTCCTGCCCATGAGATCATCGCCGCATTTAACCACAACTGGCTTGTAAGCAAAATTCCGACCTATCCATGAACCCTCAACTTTTCCCTTCTCATCAACCAGCACTTCGCCGCTCCAGCCAACCCACTTCCTGTTCTGAGCAGCAGAGATTTCTTTAGCTAATTCTGCAGTTACAGTGCTTCTGCGTTTAGTCTCTTCCTTATCCACTAAGCCATCGCGGATTTCCCAAGCGGCAGTTTTAGGCCGCGCAAAAAACTTTGACACATTAGTAACATCCGGCTGGACTTTTCGCATTACTTCAAGCGTGTTGTTGAAGGCTTCCTCGGATTCGCCGGGGTAACCCACGATTACATCCGTTGCCAGCGTCAAGTCGGGCAAGGATTCACGGAACCCATCTGCAATCGAGAGGAATTCTTCTGCTGTGTAGAATCTACGCATGCCTTTCAGCACAGTATTGTCGCCGCTCTGGATAGGCAAATGAAGAAATTTGAAGATTTTCTGGTTTTCGTAAGCGGCTATTAGCTTCTCTTGGATATCGCTGACGAGGTTGGGTGTCATCATACCAACTCTGACGCGGAAATCGCCCTCCAAGTTGCCGACTGCGCAGAGCAAATCAGCGAGGTCTGTGTGGATTTCTCTGCCGTAGCTCGCTGTATCCTGCGAAGTTAACCAGAACTCGCGTGCGCCAGCAGCATAATCTGCTTTTATTCGCTGGGTTACATCCGCAATGTTGTAACTCCTTAAATGTCCACGTGCTTGCACCACGCAGCAGTAAGCGCAGCTTCCCAAGCAGCCAAAGTTGATGGGAACAACGCTGACTATAGGATTTGTAGGCAATTTGGGTAGGGTAAGCGGCGGAATTTCCCTCTCAGATGCTAACTCGACTACTTTTTCGCCCATTAACACGCGCTTTATTACTTCAACTATGCTTTTTCCTTTTGCGGGGCCGACAGCAGCGTCAAAGTGCACCTCACGAGCTAGGCGTTCGTAGCTGATTTTGGGTAGGCAACCGGCGACGACGATTTTTTTGCCACACGGGGCATGTTTTATGTCATCGATTATGCGGTTCTCGGTGGGTCCTTTGACTGCACAGCTGTTGAAAATGATGAGGTCTGCTTCTGCTTCAGTGGCGGTGAGTGTGTAGCCTGCTTGCTTTAGGCATCCTGCAAGTGTTTCTCCATCTGCTAGGTTTGAGCTGCAGCCGTAATTGATGATTTTTATCTTGCTGTGCATGTTTTGACCTGCACGTTAGTTGCTTTGTCTTGCCATAAAAACGTGTTCATTAGAGAGGCATATTTGACATTATCCTATATACTCCATGTTTTTCTGCTTATATAGTGTGGAACCAACATGTTGTTAGCATATTTGTAGCATAACATGTATGAGTATAAGTGTCTAGTGGCAGAATATAGTTGTAAAAGCAGCAGGGGAGTTAATACTCACTTGAAACTAATCACTCTGTATCTACCTGAAACGTATATAAAAGCTTTAGACCAGTTAGTGGACGAGCGGTTCTACCCTAACCGAGCCGAAGCTATTCGCGTCGCAATAAGAGATCTAATCAGTGCTGAAGTCTGGAGGAGAAAGGGCGTTGACTAAACAATTACACGAAGAAATGAAATGCAACCTCTCAATCGACGCAGGTAAAGTTGAAGTCGCACATGTTTCGCCGGTTTCCCCTGCACTCATCGACAACTCCTTGGTGATCACTGCACCAGGACTCGTTACAAAACCCAAGAAAGTCAAGGTAAGGATGGATAAGCCAAAAGTGACAACAAGAAAAACACGCTTAGATAAAGCAACAAGCCACCTCTACGACCTTGAAGACACACACGGCCCCGAAAAGTGCCTAAACATCGATTTAGGCCTCTACCAAATGGAAGACTTCTAAACTCTTCCAACCCCAACTTTTAACATAACCCGCTAAATAAAGCCTATATCTTTTGAGCTATGCCTCTTCTGCTATGAACCCAACTATTCAGCAGATCCGCCAAGACCTAGACGCAAACGTTGACCAACACACCAAGGAATCCGCAAAACGCTACTTCAAAGAAGCAATCAAAGTCTACGGAGTTAAAACCGCAGATGTCGGGAGAATCGCAAAAGAGCACTGGACACGAGTCAAAATTCTGCCCAAACAAGAAATTTTCGAGTTATGTGAGGAACTCTACAAGTCAGGCTACATGGAGGAAGCCTTCATCGTATCCGACTGGATGCCACGCTACATCAACAATTTGCAAGCGTCGGATATAGCTACTTTCAGGCGCTGGATAGACACCTACATCTCTAACTGGGCTGAATGCGACGGCTTCTGCAACCACACCATCGGCGACCTAATCGATAAGTTCCCCGAGATTGTACCCGAAGTAAAAAGCTGGGCCAAAAGCCAAAACCGCTGGATGAAACGCGCTTCCGCAGTCTCCTTCATCCTTCCAGCCAGACGCGGTGAGTACCTTGCTGAGGCGTTTGAAATCTGCGATGTATTGCTGATGGACGGTGGTGACTTGGTGCAGAAGGGCTATGGTTGGCTGCTTAAAGAGGAAAGTCGACAGCACACAAAAGAAGTCTACGACTATGTAGTAGCGCACAGAAAGACTATGCCAAGAACAGCGCTACGCTACGCAATAGAGCTGATGCCAAAAGAGCTAAAAGACGAAGCAATGAAACGCGATTAAGCCTGCGATTTTTCTTTTGACTCTCAGTTGTTGATAGGTAGCAGCTGCAATGGGAATATTGCGGGTTATCTGTAAGTGCTGGCATGACAGTACTTCCCTCCCCCGCTTTTAAGACGGGAAATTTTGTTTGTTTGAGAATTTGGCGTGTTGTCCTGAAAGGTTTATCAAATATGCGTGTGTGTGCTAAAAGGTTGGCGTATATGATGCATTAAATCTTTCGTGATTTTTCAGTTAGAATTAATAAAAAGTTAGTATTATGCATATCAATTACTATAAAAATTTCTCGTTTCAGGCAAAAAAACGAAACAATATTGCGCAAGATATATATGAGCTGATTTTTTTCAGGAATGTAGGGGACTAGAAGTTGACGATGCAACAGAATGAGCGTCACTTTGAAGAAAACGTAGAAGTATTCTACAGGCACATGGGGTATAACACAAGAACTAACACTACACTCCATACCCGCCCAAAACATATCCACGCCCACCTAGATCACCCCAAAGAAAAACAAAAAGTCCTCGTCGAATGCAAACCCCACACTGAACCAGCAGGTCTCCTTGAAGTTCAAAGGTTCTGCTCCAAAGTAGCATTCGCCAGAGAAAAAAACCAAGCAAATCTCGGCGTACTTGTTTCCAACGCTGGCTTCACAGAGGAAGCAGTGACATGGTGCAAACGTAACTGCTCGTTTGTCAGGCTAAGAACCTACATGCAAGTTGTCAACCGATCTACAAGAGTAAACAAGCTGGCCAAAAAACTAGACAAACACTCCCAATAAACAAAATCCGTTCTCTATCTGTTTAGGCTCTCAAAGAGGGCGTATTCCTCTTCTGTTATTCCCGCCTTACGTAATTTTGTTATGCAGTTTTGGTACTGCTTTTGTGATGTTTTAACTGGCGCAATTGGCTCTGAGGTAAAGTGGTATGCCTTCTTTGTTTTTCTGCCTCTGCAAACCGCTGTAGCCTGCTTTTTGAACCTGTCTAGTGCAGCGCAGTCTTGGCTTAGCATCCCAAACGGGGTGTTGGGGAACTGCCGACAGCCATCTGGTCTATACGAGTAGATTGTGCATTTCTTGTCTTTGACAAACGGGCATGGCGTGGTTGTTATGCATCGCTCGTATTCTTCTGGGTCTGCTTCCCATTTTCTGCCTGTGTCTTCATAGATTTCTTTAAGCTTGGCAGTTAATTGTGGATTATCAGCTGGGTTTACTTTGACTGGGCCTGCTGTTAAGAAGTCTTCGAGTTTACAGCATACGCCGCATTGGTCACATACAAAAGGCAGGTTAATTGACAATATGCCGCTTTTTGTTTGGAATTCTAAGTGTAAATATACTGTGTCAATCATCTTATCGCTTACTTCGTGCATACTTTTGTCTGTTCAGCGCCCACCCTAAGCTTATCTACTTCAGATTTTTCTGGCAGGGTGACTTTGATCGTTTTGTTGAGGCTTTCTTTGCCGTACTTAACCGTTGCCTCAGGAGTTTTTGCGTCAGAGTAAACTGCAGTTAGCTTCGCTGCAGTTTCGATTGCTGCTCTGGTTTTTGGTCCCTGCAGTAGCGTGGTTGGGCCGACGATGTCTTGCAGTTCAAAGTAGTAGTCACCCTTTGCCCTGTGAGCTTGAAGGTAAGTGTTCTCAGCGTAGTTTCTGCCGATTACGAACTTGTTCTTGCCCACCCTGAAGTGTCTGCCGAACCGAAGCAAATCAACATCTGTTGTTGCTATGTGCTTTTTATTTTCGAATAGGTCGCTGAGCTTTTTCGCGTACTCCTCGCAGGTTAAGAGGCATCCGCCGGCGGGTGAAGGATACGTTTTGATACCGAATTCTTTGGCGAGTTCCATCTGGGGTTTGCGTCCCCTGCCAGAGATGCTCAGGAGCTTGTTACGGTCGATTAAGCCCTTCTTTTCCGCTTCAGTCTCAGCTAGAAGCTTGGCGGAGAGCGGCCGCAGAAGCTTTCCCTCAAGTCCAGCTTCTTTTTCGATGGTTCTCAGTGCTGGACCATGCTGTGACATTGGGCGCTCACCTAGAACTTCGCCTGTGAAAAGGAAGTCTGCGCCGACTTCTTTAGCGTACTTTTTGGCTTTTTTTAGTATGAAGATTTTGCAGTCCACGCATGGGTTGATGTTTTTCCCGTAGCCATGCTTGGGTTTAAGCAGCATATTGATGTATTCTTTATCGAAACTCTGCACTACCAGAGGAACTTTAAGTTGTTCTGCGCCTTGCTGTGCTTCACTTTTACCGCCCTTCTTGGCGGTGCCAAAGGGCGTTTTTAGGTTGTAAGCGATTACTTCGATGCCTTGGCGGCGGACGAGTTCAGTTGCGAGAATGCTGTCTAAGCCACCTGAGAATAGGCTTATGGCTTTAACCTTGCTCATAACACTGAAATAAGCTTCAGTAGGCGAATAATAATGTACCTCTTCAGTAAAAATGCTTTGCGGGAGCATCTCCGTGGCTTTGCTGCTTGTTAACGATGTTTCGCTATTTTGCGAAGCCCGCTTGGCAAGAACCTATAAAAATTATTATTCAAGAAAGCGTTTGGAGGAGAAAAAACTGATTGTTGAAAAGACAGAGCGCCTGACCAGCTACAAATCCTACCTATCTAAAGGGCTCGATGCATCCATATCACTCATTGAGTGGACCGATTTCAATTGGCAAATGAAGAATTCGATCCGAACCATCGAAGCTTTCGAGAGTTTCATGGGTATAACTTTTCCCAAAAAAGAACGCAGAGAGCTTGAGAAAACCGTTAAGAAATTCCCGCTCTGTATAACGCCCTACTATGCGTCGCTTATTGATACAGAAAACATGTATAATGATCCGATTTACAAGCAAGCTTTCCCGAATCCTGCTGAACTGATCATCTCAAAACAGGATATGAAAGATCCATTGCATGAGGATAAGGATAGCCCAACAGAGGGCATAACCCACCGTTACCCTGATCGGGTGCTGTTTCTTATCAGCAATCGATGTGCGATGTATTGCAGGCATTGTACAAGAAAAAGAAAAGTCGGCGACCCAGACCATATTCCATCCAAACAGCAGATTATAGCTGGTTTAGACTACATCCGCAACCACACTGAAATCCGCGATGTATTGTTAAGTGGCGGCGATGCATTGATGCTGCCTGACGATTATCTAGATTGGATATTAACTGAACTTAACAGCATGCCCCATGTTGAAGTAGTGCGCATCGGGACAAGAACGCCGGTTGTTCTTCCATACCGCATAACCGACAAATTAGTGGCGATGCTCAGACGTCACCATCCAATATGGTTGAATACACACTTTAATCACCCACGGGAACTTACGCCATCCGCTCGCGATGCGCTAAGTAAACTCGCCGATGCAGGAATACCACTCGGTAACCAGTCAGTGCTGCTATCAGGCGTCAATGATTGCCCCCAGATTATGAAGAAGCTTAACCAGAAGCTCGTCCAGAACAGGGTGCGGCCATATTACTTATTCCAATGTGACCTCTCAGAGGGATTAACGCATTTCCGCACTTCAATCGGCAAAGGTATCGAGATCATGGAGAGCTTGCGTGGTCACACCAGCGGATTTGCTGTACCTACGTTTGTGATTGATGCACCGGGCGGAGGCGGCAAAATACCTGTTATGCCTAATTATGTGCTTTCCTGGTCTACTAACAAGATGGTGCTGCGTAATTATGAAGGTGTAATCACGACTTATCAGGAACCTGACGATTACAAACCGGCTAAATGTAATTTGAAATGCCTGAAATGTAATCTGCAGCTGGAAGAGGACGATAAGGCTCCGATTGGCGTAGAGAAGCTTTTGGCGGACTCAGACAAGACGATATCTCTTGTTCCTAAAGGCAACCTTAGACTTGTACGGAGAAAAAATGGCAACTGCAAGGAACAGTAGAATGCAGAGAACCCTAAATGATCTAACTATTCGAAAAGTCAGAATTGACGACATACCTGACGTCTACAAGCTGCTAACCGCAAACAGACCCTACGTTGGACTCAACAGCCGATACACCTACTATCTGCTTGCAAGAGACTTCAGCGATACTTGCATAGTAGCGCTAGATAGGTACCGCCTTGTTGCCTTCTCTTCGGGGTATGTTCCACCATCGCGCCCTGATACTTTCTTTAACTGGGAAATAGTGGTTGACGAGAAATACCGCGGGAACGGATTACAGAAGAAGTTGCTACTTGAGCAGCTCCGTATCACTAGAGCCGAGTACTTTGAGGGTACAGTTAATCCTTCAAATCACGTTTCTGAGAAGAATTATTTGGCGATAGCGGAGATGCTGGGCGCTAAATGCAGTAAAAGCGTATTGTTTAGCGAGGAAGACTTTGATGGCGACGGTCACGAAGCCGAGGTGCTGTTCCGTATAGGCCCAATTTCTTTGGCGTCTATTGAAAACATAGTGTCTCCTTAAGATTAGCTTGCTCTCTATTTTATTTAACGGGTTAGCGCTTGAGTCGAATTAATTATATACTCATATGATAATAGACTGTTGGTCTTGTAAAGGCGATCGAGGAGAAACTGTGGATATCAGCATCTTTATCCCGATATTTAAAGAATCGATTCAACTAGAAGGGATGCTGGATGTTCTTTGTTCACAGAATGTTTCTAAAGAAATTTTTATAACTGTTGATGAACCCTCTGAGTCTTTTGCGCAGAGGTTAGCGAAGATAAAGCGGGAAAACGTTACTGTGATCGTTAACAAGGAACGCACAGGCAAAGCGAACGCCTGCAACGAAACCGTCAAGCTCTCATCGGGCGGTATCCTGCTGTTTTTAGACGCCGACGTAAGCTTATCAGCGGACCCTGATTACCTGCGCAAAATCGTTATGGAGATGCAGAAAACCGACATCTTAGACATCAAAAAAGAGGTAACTAAAGACAAAACTTTCCTCTCCAAGATGGCTTACTATGAGTACCTAACGTTTAACATGAGCGCCTGGCTTTCCTCGCGTTTCATGAAGAAGTGTCCAGCGGTTAACGGCGCAGCATTCGCGATTAAGCGGGAAATGTTTGACAAGGTGCACGGCTTCCGCAAGGTGGTAGCTGAAGACATTGATTTGGCGACGAGGGCTTTTCTTGCAGAGGGCAGCTTCGCTTACACTCAGGATGTAGAAGTTAAAAACGTCGTCTATAATGACTGGCACAAGTGGTACACGCAGCGCAGGCGATGGTCGATTGGTCAAGCCCTTTGGGTTATGGACTGGTATAAGGATCTTCTGCGTAAATTTGCTAAGAAGCCTCAGGTTTTTCTGCCTAGCTTGTTTTTCCTTTACCCATCAGTCACGGTTTTTGCGCTCAGCGCGCTTATTCCCAGCGTCTGGATGTATAACGGGATGCTGTTTTTCTCACTGTTTCTATCAGTGAAACTTAATTTCGCGTTGCCGCTGTTTCTGGTTTCACTTGCGACTGCTGACTTGCTAAAAATCGTTGTTATGTCGCTTGCGGGTTTCGGCATTACAGCCGGGGTCTTCTACGCGTTTGGGCGAAAGCTGGGATTCAGGGACATGAAGCTGCATGAGCTGTTCCTGTATTACTTCTTTTACTCGTCGCTTTGGTGGATATTTGTGATTGTGGGTATGGTTCAGGTTATCGGCGGCAGAAAGTCGGGTCCAGGCTGGAAGACTTAACATAAACTTGGTTGACCGAGCTGTTTAGACTAATCCACACCATCCACACTTTCGTATGAGGAATCTAGTCGGCGATTGTGTTGGGGGTGTGGCTTGATTTTTTAAAATGGCATGTTTGCTGCTTAACCCGTTTTGAGCTTGATTAAATACTGAAACATAGAAACCTCGGGGGCAAGATAATAACAGAAACCCACCCAAGAATACTGGTCATCTATTTTTTCTCGACCCCGAAAAAACCTCGATTTTCTATGGTTAGGCAAGGAAAAACTAACGTTGCCATCAATATGCGAAAGAGACGCTTCACCCGCCTCCACAACCTCCCAAGCGCCTATCTGAGTGTCTAGAAGAGTCAATCCATCTGTATCGGAGTATTTTCTAAAAATTGAAGCCCCCTGCTCATTAAGTACGGCTACTTCGCGGTAGCCTCTTTGGAGCTGAGAAAGAACCTCAATGCTAATCGAGTCAGTTAGGCAAGAGTACTTTACGGTGACATTTCCTATCGAGGTGACTTTTTGGAATTCCGTTGCAACCCCGATTCTTCTGGAGAGTTCAATTAATTTAGTTGAAATCAGTGCGAAACCTTTGTGTTCAGTGTAGATTTTTTGAAACCACTTATGGTAATAACTGTATAGGTAATCGTTTATGTAGAATGCATCGCCGATTTTTTTCCGTAAAATTGTGTCGAAGATGAATTTTTTTGTTAAAATTTTGGAGTTGCCTATTTGTGTGACGGATGTTTCGGCTGATCTGGAAAAATAGGTACGATTTTCAAATAGAACCACGGGTGCCCCAAATCCCATGCCTTCTTCGATGAGTTCTTTCCCGTTTAAGACAAGGACCAATCCTTTCTGTAGCGGTGCGGTTTCGAGATAGTTTGGGCGGGAATCCTCGTATAGTTTTACTGAAAGGTGTTCATTTAATTCGGCGGTTAGGGGTGGGTTCACTTTTCCAGTTCCCCACGCATAGGTTCATCGAACTCTTTGTCTCTTGTAAGAAGGACATCAGTGATTCTCTCAAAAGGCGCCCCCACGATAGTGTAGCCCTTTTCTCCTAGATATTTCCGAATACGAAATTGCACCAGACCCTTGACAATAATGGATTTCAGCCAGCTCTCAGTAATCTCAGAATCAAACAGCAACTTGTGCTTAATCAATTTAATATTCTTGGGTTCCTGCCACTCATCAAGCTCCAAGTCCCCTTTTATCCGCTCAAACAATGGTGTCCCGGGAATAGGATAAGGCAAAGTAAACGACAAATAATCCAGAGGAAGAGACGAAGCCAGTTTCACGGTGTCTTGTATGGTGCGGTAGTTTTCGCCCGGGTATCCGACGATGAAGAAGGCGCCTGCTTTGATGCCAGTTTTTTTGCAGATTTTTATGGCATTAGCGGCTTGCTTGGTGGTTATTTGTTTTTTCATTATTTTAAGAATATAATCATTTCCGGATTCTATTCCAAAAAACACTCTTAAGCACCCCGCCTGCTTCATTTTATTGGCAATTTCTAAATCTAATGTATCAACACGCGACAAACACTCCCATTTGACTCGTACACCCCGATCGATAATCTTGTCACATACCTCCATGAGTCGGCTCTTTTCAAGAGTAAAGCAGTCATCCGCAAACCATATTCTATCATATCCCAAAGAAACCACAGCTTCAACCTCATCCACAATTTTGATGGGCGAGCGGGTTCTGACAGTGCTTCCAAAAATGGGTTTACTGCAGAAATCACAATTAAACGGGCACCCCCGTGAGGTTAGGATAGCTGTGGTTTTATAGCCGAATCGCCGATTGTAATATTTCTTGTAAGAAGAATTATCGAATAATTCTCGGGATGGAAAGGGCAGTGAATCCAAGTTTTCGATTAAGGGTCGGGAAGCTGTTCGTTTGATTTCACCTGTCGCTTTATCCTTAAAGGCAATGCCCTTTATTTCATCAAACGCGCCGCCTGAAATGAATTGGTTGACGAGTTCAAGCATAGTCTGCTCCCCTTCGCCCTGTACCACAACGTCAAAATCGACAAGAAACATCTCCGGATTAATGGTGGGAAGCGCACCTCCCGCTACAAGCAGACCACAATGAGGCCTTAGTAGGCGGGCGAGCTCTAGGGCAGGTTCACGCATGGAGTACATAGATTGGATTCCGATAATCGCGGGTTTGTTTTTAATGATTTTATCAACGGCTTGCTTCTCATCAAGAAACGTGCAATCTACGATTTCTACCGAAATATTGTGTTGTTGGAGGAAAGCAGCGATGTAGCCTAAGCCTATGGGTGGAAACCGAAAAATAGAGTTATCAAACCTTGGATGAAAATAGGGATAAACAAGAGTAACAGTAATCAACTAAAAAACCTCAAAATCTCTCCGCAAACTCTTGCGGCATCAAACTTTGAGGTAAACATGAAAATAAGGTTTACT
>Ga0123335_1000205_pt1 | contig 94773 bp, 78 predicted proteins | sample BiotimSIPDNA_2_FD_89707 | JGI IMG/M metagenome (GOLD analysis project Ga0123335, IMG submission 89707) | Anaerobic biogas reactor microbial communites from Washington, USA - Biogas_R2 time_0 SIP DNA | ecosystem: Engineered > Bioreactor > Anaerobic > Unclassified | place: Washington, USA... | reverse complement strand
CTTTGATCAATATACACCTCGATGTCTTGATATCTTATCCCCCATAACTCCAAACATCGATCACGGTACAACTCGTATGACTTATCTAAAAAGTGTATACCATGTGCTGACCTACTCACAATACCAGCCTTGCCAATTGTGGACGAAATCCGTAAAATAATAGTCAGATCAAAAGAAAAACGCAATATGCAAAGAAGTTCATCTCTGAAAGGAGAATAGCCATGAAGATCATCATTATAGGTTGTGGACGAGTAGGTGCCGGATTGGCAAAGGTACTAAGCCTTCAAAAGATCGATGTAGTGGTCATTGACCAGGATCCGGCAGCTTTTGAGAGATTGGGACCAACCTTTAAAGGGAAGACAGTCACCGGTATCGGATTTGATGAAAAAGTGCTGTTGGATGCTGGTATTAAAACTGCGGATGCCCTGGCTGCGGTTACACGCAGTGATGAGGCTAACCTGGTGGCAGCCAGGCTGGCAAAAGTTGTTTTCAAGGTTCCCCGGGTGGCTGCAAGGGTCTATGAACCCAATAAAGCCAAGATATTTCGCCGATTGGGATTGCAGACTATCTCCCCGGTTACTTTGGGTATCGAACGCCTGGCAGATCTGTTGGCTTCATATGTGATCACTCCTGAAAAACCCATTGGTGCTGGTCAGGTCACGACCCTAGATCTGGATGTACCCCAAAAATTGGAAGGCCATAAGATCATAGAAATTAATCTCCCGTCTGAGATCCAGATTTTTGGGATCACCAGGGCAGGAAAGACCTTTATTCCAAATCCAGCAACAATATTCGAAAAAGATGACCTGATCCATGTAGCTGTCACCATTGCAGCTTTACCCAGGTTGAAGAAATTGTTCTTGTAGAGATTTGCTTAGCTAAGGAGGTAAAAATGAACGTAATGATCATTGGTGGTGGAAAAGTTGGCACCTACCTGGCACATTACCTGGTCAGTGAAGGTCACCTAGTCAAGTTGGTTGAATTACGCAAAGAAGAGAAGCCCAGGTTACTGATCGATTTACCTGAAGACGTCATCGTCTGGGGTAATGGCACCAATCCGGACACATTGGAGAAAGCAGGCATTCGCAAAATGAATGTGGTTGCAGCGGTGACTGGCCAGGATGAAGTTAACCTGGTCGTGACCTGCCTGGCTCGTTTTGAATTTGCTGTTCCCCGTACCATTGTACGCATTAACCACCCCAAGAATGCGTGGATGTTCAATGAATCAATGGGAGTGGATGTTGCTCTTAACCAGGCTGATTTGATGGCAGCTATGATCGCCGAGGAGATGTCCCTGGGTGACATGATCACCTTGCATAAGTTACGAAAAGGAAAATTCGACCTCGTTGAAGAAAAAGTTGCACCAAATGCCATTGCCATCGGTAAAAAGCTGAAAGACTTGAAGCTTCCTAACCAGTGTACGATCAGTGTAGTGTTGCGAAAGGGAGAAATGTTGATCCCAAATGGTGAGTTTGAATTCCAGCCGGCTGATGAGATTTTGGCAGTAGTTGCTAAAGAACAGAAAACAGGTCTAGCAAAATACTTTAATCACCCAAATTAACAACACAATCAATAGAGAAAGAACAGCCTGGGATCTTCATTCCGGGCTGTTTTATTGGTGATCATTGTTTTATGGTAGTATTTATTAGTTAATTAATATTATTTGAGGTCCTATGATCAGAACACGTTTTGCGCCCAGCCCAACCGGTTACATGCACATTGGTAACCTGCGCACCGCCCTTTATGCCTACCTTATAGCAAAAAAGGATAATGGCACATTGATCCTGCGTATTGAAGACACCGACCAGGCACGCAATGTCCCGGCAGCAGTTGCAGCCATTTATAAGGGACTTAATTTAGCCGGTATTATATATGATGAAGGTCCAGACAAGGATGGTGGGTATGGACCTTACGTGCAAAGCCAGCGCCTTCATTTATACAAAGAATATGCTGAGTTATTAGTAAATAAAGGCTCTGCCTATTATTGTTTTTGCCAAAAAGAAGATAAACAGGTCGATCCGGACGAAGAGGCATCATGGATCAGCAGTAGGCGGGATCCCTGCCGCAAACTTAGCCATTCAGAGGTCACAGAAAAACTGGCAGGCAATGTCAAGCCGGTGATACGCCAAAGAATTCCAGAAACCGGAAGCACAACCTTCCACGATCATGTTTATGGCGACATTACCATAACGCATGATTCCCTGGATGATCAGGTTCTCCTGAAATCAGATGGTTTCCCAACATATAACTTTGCCAACGTGGTCGATGACCACCTGATGGCCATAACGCATGTCATTCGTGGACAGGAATACCTCTCATCAACACCAAAATATAATTTACTTTACCAGGCTTTTGGCTGGGACTTGCCTGAGTATATTCATCTACCTCATATCATCAAGGAGAATGGTGAGAAATTCAGCAAGCGTCATGGTGATCCCTCTTTTGAAGACCTGGTCAGGATGGGTTACTTGCCTGAAGCAATTGTCAACTATGTCGCCCTTTTAGGCTGGAGCCCGGGAAATGACCAGGAGTTCTTTACGCTTGAAACCCTTAAACAGGCGTTTAGTATGGATCGCATCAATAAGTCCAGTGCTGCATTCTCTTTTTACAAGCTTTTATGGCTTAATGGTGAACATATTCGTGCTTTAACCGATGAAGATTTTCATCAACTTGCCTTGAATTTCTATCCTTCGAAGCTTAATCATTTGGACCTGATCAAAATCAGCCGACTGATAAAATTGCGGGTTGAGAAACTGACCGACATCCCAGAAAAGGTTGACTTTTTTATCAACCTGCCTGACTATGAACGCAGGCTTTACGATAACCCCAAGTCAAGATCCTCTCGGGAAAGTAGCCTGGCGGTTTTGACAGGCACTCTCCCGATCCTTGAAGGACTGATACAGTGGGATAACAGCATGCTTTTCGATGCATTAAAAGCTTTTGCTGAAGCAAATGGCATGAAAGTTGGCACAGTGATGTGGCCGATACGCACAGCCGTCAGCGGACTGCTCAACACACCCGGCGGAGCCACCGAGCTTGCTGAAGTGATCGGCAAGGACGAGACCTTGCGTCGTATCAAGATCGGTATTGCCAAACTGATAGCTGCTTAAAGATCAAATAGGATATAAGCCGCAGGAAGTTTCCCAGGTAGAGCTTATTTCCTGCATAAAGCCTTCCAGGTCCAGAATATTGACCAGGAAATCAACCTCGGGGTAATCCCCTTTCTTGCCGACCACCAGTTTCCCTGTTTGCAGGTCATCCACATTTGAAGCCAGTCGCATTTTTGCAACCTCAAATAATGCCGGTTTGGTGAGGTATACAACAGGCAGTAGATCCCACAGGTAGAATACATGCGTTCCACAATATGCACCAAATGTAAACAACCACTGCTTCAAATGCCGTCTGAATCTTTTCGACCAAAAAGTGAATTGATCAATGGCTTTCTTATCCAAATATACCTGGGTGCAGACATGACCCGTAGCAACCGTCAGATTACATCCGGAAGTCAACACCTGAAAAGAAGCTTGAGGGTTCGCTGAAAAATTTAATTCTGAAAGGTCAAGCCTGCCGACCCTCAACGGGTGGAATTTGCCCCCCATGCAGATCACCCTTTTTACCTTAAACAGGAATTGTGGGTCAAGGTGGCTGGCTGCTGCCAGGTTCCCTAATGGCCCAGTGCCAATAACGGTCAAATCCTTCCCCCACTTTTGAGCCTGTTCAACCAGGAAACGACTTGCCGGGGTTTCTTTGCCTGGAGCCTTGCGTGACTCTCCCTCATATACATCAATTTCAGCTCCCAGGTCAGCCAGCAAATTTGCTGTCTGGTTGAAAACCTGTTTCAGGGAACCATTTCCAAAGGTCGTTGTTACGCCCAATAGGTCAAATTCCTTTTTACCCAGCAGATAGAGCAAAGCCAGCCCATCATCCACCTCATGAAATGGCAAGCCCAGCGTGTTGTCACAATCCAGGATCACTTTTTCAGGCAAACTTTCCACCTTTTAGGTATGGATCAAACAGGTCATGTAAGAATTCCAGGTCGACATACTTTGCCAGTTTGCGCCAGGTGTCCGGGTTACGTAAAATATGCTTTCCGGTCTGGTACTGCACCCATGCCATGGCACACCACGACACTCCCCGTAAACAGTTGAACGGATCTCTCAAGCGGGTGCGTTCCTCGATCGTATCCACCAGGTGTTTATCTCTCAGTTGTCTTTTGTATGCTTCCATCATATCATTCTGGTCAGCCAGTGACATTCGGTATTCAGTTTTCCAGAGCGTCGTTGTTGGAACCCGGTAATGGGATAGATCCTGCGATGGATCACCCCATAATGGTTTTTCCCAATCGACCAGGTGAAGGGTATGTTTCTTTAGATTTTTGATGAAATTGCCATTATTGACCTCGGTATTGATCACACAATGCCATGGATCCTGTATAAAAAAGGCTTCGCGCAACCGTGCTTGATCTGCCCAGGCAAAAATTTCCTTAAGGAAATCTGACACCGAGGGATCAGCCAGGTCAGACTCCCAATATTTGGGTGCCATGATTAGGCAACGCTGGTAGGTCAGGGAAAGCGGCGTCTCCTCAATGATCAGGTGAGCCGGGGCAGAGATCTCCAACTGGTGATATTTGGCAAAAAGGGTAGCAGCAGCACAATTATCCTCGAGATAATCGAGCTTTTCACCCGGCAGGTATTCCATGATAATCACACCATATGGCAACACCACACAGCCATCATCCAGGTAATAGACTTTCGGTGTCACACCAGCAGGCTCCAGCATTTTCAATGTTTGAAACTCATAGCGGATCTGCTCAGGCAGACTCTTGCCAATCTGGGAGCCGGTGTTGACCCTCACCACAAACCTTTTCCAGCCCTGGCTCAAAAGGAAATTCATGTTATATTCGCCCTGTGCCAAAGGTTGTAGAGAAAAATCAGCGCTGCCATCCCACCCGGGCAGGCAGTTGAGATCGATCCCGGTGAGATATGCTTTCACCTGGCTTTGATAAGTCACGATACTGATCTCATGAGCATTAGCCATATCGTAATTATACAGTGAGAAAACATGGCATGTTAATTGCAAGATATGTCATCAGAAAATTGTGGTAAATTCAAAACAGTCGATAACTCTTGGAACGCTTCTTGCAACAATGAACTAACAAGATGAAAAGGAAATAAGAATTCGCAATGAACCAGTTGGATGAGATAATGATCTACTTTCCAGGCGCCATCGTCTTCTTCATGGTAATCCTTGTTGCCCTGGTTCTGTCATTCTTCTCCCGTCCCAAGACACAGTCACCCCAAAAAACAATAAATTCTAAACGCTTCAAAGTCGGCCTGGCGATTCTGCTTGGTTTGACCTTCCTGCAGTTGATTTTCAACCTGGTTAGTTGGATCATCTCCTATGAAAATTTTCGCATCCTTTCCCTCATAGACCGTTTATTTATCATGCTCAGCCTGGTGGACCTTGTCTGGATGTTCCTTTCTGTCACTTCAAGGCACATGCCTAATATCCTGGCAGGCATAACAGGTTTCCTGGCAGTGGTGACATTTGTGGTCAGTCTTATCATACATATATTTTTCTCAGCTACAAACCTCTTCTTCACTGCCTGGGTTAACGGCATCTGGTGGATCATCGGCTTTCTGGGTTGTTCTACAATGTTCATATACCTTGTCATGCGCCAAAAACCACGCTCCTTACCCACTCTGCTGCTGTTCGCCATCGCTGCATTTGGATTTCTAGCTCAGATCTTCTTACCGAGCGATCAGATATTGCCTGCGTACATTCGACTAAGCCAGCTCCTGTATTACCCAATTCTCATCCTGATCGCCTGCCAGGTGGGTTCATCCTCAACTGCAACCTCTTATGAAAATTCAGCCCCAGCAATTCAAAGTAAGTTGGATTTGACCCCCAGGGTGGCTGCCGCCCTCATGGAAACCAGTTTACAGGGTTCAGGAAAGAAACTGCTCAACAGCCTTACGCACGGGTTAAGCCTGCTGGCAATGGCTGACATTTGCGGGATAGTCAAGGTGGATAAGGATTCCGCAACGCTAGATTTTTCATCCATCTATGACCTCTTCCGGGAAGATTACATCAACGACTTTTCGCTGCCTTTTACACAACTGCCTGAAATTTCAAGCGCCTTACTGGATCAGAAACAGTTAATCCTTGAAAGTGAGAAGTCAAGGGATATCGACGAACTGATGCAGCATACAGCTTACAACCAGGTGGGCACAGTGACCGTTTTCCCGTTGAAATACAATGGCAGGCAGCTAGACTCGGGTCTCATATTCATGTCGCCGTACACGATGCGCAGCTGCAAACCTGAGACGCTAAACGGTTTGGCGAAAATATCACCAACCATATTGCAGGTTTTGGACCATGCAAAAGCCATAGAAGAAAACAAGGATGCTTTTGACTCCCAACTGATCTCGCTCAACAAAGTCAACCGTGAAAAAGAAACGATCCAGGATCAACTCGACCATGCCCAGGCGTTGTTGACTGAGTTACGGGGCGAATTCTCTGCCAGCAAATCCAATCACCAGAAAGAGATCCAATTGTGGATCGAACGCCAGCAGAACCTGGAAAGACAGAACCAGGAACTTCAAGTCCTGGTTGAAAAATCAAGAAGTGCGATAAACGACCTGGCAACCCTGACTGCCCAGAAAGACCACCTCGAAAAACGCCTGGCAGAGTCTTCCCTCAAGATCAACAGCCTGCAAAGTGCACTGCTTAAAACCAAGGCAATGATCGATGAGACAGTCGCTTCAGGGGAAGAATCTGGATTCATTACCCCAGACGGCACCACATCTGGAGAACAGCAGGAAAAATCAGCAGAGGTTTCGATTTCAGGAACTAATCCAGGCGAAGTTCGTCTATCAACTATTGTTGAAAAAGAAGTCAATGCTGTGATGGATTTGTGTGTATCAAAAAATGTGAAATTGGAGCTGCATTTTAATGGCAATCAAGCCTCTAGTGTGACCAAACCGGAGGACCTTGGTGAGATAGTCCGCCACCTGTTGGAAAATGCCGTAAAAATCTCGCCGGTCGGTCAAAAAGTGATCCTGGACCTAACGACATCAACAGATAATGATCTGAAACAACTTTTGACTCTCCAGGTGACCGATTTCGGTGGTGGCATCTCACCAGCAGAACAGGCAGCCTACTTTTCAATGATCGATCGCCAGGGTCAACCGATTCCGGGCGGTGTAGGTGATGCTGCCGGGTTACGCAAAATGGTGCATCTCATCAAAGAGGTGCAAGGTAAATTGTGGGTCCGCAGTGGTATCGACAAGCCAACAACATACAAGATAGATCTACCTGTGATCAATGGCTCTGCGATGATTGATCAGGGTAGCAATTCATAGTGAATAATGAGTAAAGGGTCTTTACTGAATAAAAGAAGATCAAATGAAAGAAGATAGAATTATTTTGAGGTAATCATGCAGTTAAAGAAATACCAGATCGTTGTCTTATCCATATTTTTCTTTTTTGCCTGTTCGCTGGCGTTCCTGATCATCGGGACGATCATCGTCCAGTTGGCGGCTGCATCCCCTGTAAGCCCAATCTCAATCCGAATCCAGGAGGGGCAACTCGTTTCAACAATCAATGAGGATGTGTTGGACATAATTTTAGAGCCCAAGATACATGAACCTATCCCGATGGAACAGGTAATCACAGTGCCGCCCGAACTTGGGATTGAAGAAATGCCCCAACCGGAACAGACCCCAACTCCTGTTCCGACATTTTCTCCAGAAGATATAGCCCAGAACCAGGTCAACATCCTGCTGTTGGGTTCAGATCAACGGGATGATCCTAGTTTTCGTACGGATATCATCATCCTGCTTTCTATCGACCTAGAACACAATACTGTATCAGCTGTTTCATTTCCCCGTGATCTCTATGTGCAGATCCCAGGCTGGGAGATGAATCGCATCAATACCGCCCAGCAAGTGGGTGGCTTCCAGATGATGGCAGACACATTTGAATACAACTTTGGCATCCGCCCTGAATACTATTTCATGGTCGATTTCAATAGTTTCAAGGCAGTAATCGACAGCCTTGGTGGTATCAATGTCAATGCGGCTGTCAATCTCTCAGATTCCTGCTCGGATATCAATGATATTGGCTGGTGCTCGGTCGGTCCAGGAGAGGTTTATATGGACAGCACCATGGCCTTATGGTATGTACGGTCAAGATATTCGACCAGTGATTTCGAGCGCACACGGCGGGCCCAGGAAGTCGTTCAGGCAATCTTTAACAAAGCCATGAGCCTGGGTGCATTGACCAAAATCCCAGAACTTTATGATATTTATACCCAATACGTTGAAACCAACATGACAATCAAAGATATCCTGCCACTCATCCCGATGGCCAATGTCATCCAGGACACTTCCAGGATTCGTCGTTTCACTGTTGGCCCTGATGCAGCTTATGATTGGATTACCGAATCAGGAGCCATGGTACTGATCCCAGATTACAATGCCATTTATGGCATCCTGGCTGAAGCTCTATATCTCTACGAATAGGCAATTGACATTTCCAACATTTTGATATACACTAGAATCTGACTATACGAAATGAAATGGAGGTCAAATGACCGATAAGAACTCTACCTCAGCCCATATCAGTGAATCATCCCTGCTTCACCCAACAATTCAAGCATGGAAGATATACCTCAGGGATCAGGCCAGGTCAAAATATACCATCAAAGCCTTTATTGCCGATCTTACCCTGCTGATGAATTTCCTGCCTCCAGATCGAACCTTAGGCTCCATCACAACCAAAGACCTGGAAAGTTTTACCAACTGGTTGGAAAATGAGCGTGATGTCCCCTGCAGCCCGAAAAGCCTTTCCCGGCGAATTACTTCATTAAAGTCATTCTTTAAGTGGCTATCTCAAAATGCAGCCATCCCCTCTGACCCAGCTGAAAAACTGGTCCAATTATCGGTCAAAAGCCCACTACCGGTGGTGCTCACACGAGATGAGATCATCCGTGTGTTGGATACAGCTGAAAAGTTCCGACTTGCCGAGCACCCTGATGCCCGACCCTTTGTCCTTTTAGACCTGATCCTTGAAACAGGAATCAAGAAAGGTGAATGTATCGCCCTGAATTTGAACCATCTTGACCTGGAAGGTGAAGGTGGTCCCTCAATTTATGTCCGCTACACCAACCCGCGCTATCGCTACAAGGAACGCAAGATAAGCGTGTCACCAGAGTGGGTCGATGCCTTTACAGATTACCAGGCGCAATACCAACTGACCAAGGAGGTTTTTCCCTGGTCACAGCGGCGATTGGAATACATCCTGGAAGATATAGGACAGCGGGCAGGCTTAAGCAAACACCTTTCATTTGATATGTGCCGCTGGACATCTGCGCTGCAGGATCTGGTCAACCACGTGGATGGCGAAAGGATCCGCCAGAGACTTGGAATTTCCAAGATCCAATGGCGTGAAGTATATATGAAACTACGTTCCCTGGCATTTGAGCAGGGAATCGACCTTGAGGCACAAGCTAAAAGCGAAGACTAGGAAGGCTTTTCAATTCAAGAGCCCTCCCCAAGAGGGCTCTTTGTTTGTAAAAGCAAGTATCGGATAACGAGGTTAAAAATTGTATGTCTTATTCTTATAACCGTAACCGCAATGACCGTGTGCAGTATGTCAGGCAGCCGCAAAAGAATCGCTCCTGTCTTAAGACACTACTGGTTGCACTGCCTTTCCTGGTCATCATTGCCATCATTGCGGCGGTCAGCCTCAATGTTGTTAGAAACAAACCACCCCGCTATGCCGAAGAGACTCAGGTCTCTCAATCAGAATTCGCCATTGAGAATGTTGAAATCCCCAACAAAGTAGTAACCTACCTTTTGCTGGGATCAGATTATCGCCCGGATGAAGGTTCGCATACAGACGTGATCATCCTTGCGGCGGTGAACTTCAAAGAAGGCAAAGTTAATTTACTTTCATTCCCTCGCGATCTATGGGTCACTATTCCCAATTGGGAAGAAAACCGCATCAACGCCGCCTACCTTTATGGGGGTATCGACCTGTTAAGAGACACGCTTGACTACAACTTTGGTATCCGGCCGGATTATTATGCAATGGTGAATTTTGATGGATTTGTTCAGATCATCGATGCCCTTGGGGGAATCGATATCAATGCTGAGATCGCCATGGAAGACAAATGCGACCTTAACGCGGAAGGTTGGTGCAGAGTTGAGCCTGGAACCACCCATATGGATGGCGAAACAGCCCTCTGGTACGCCCGGGCACGCTACAACACTTCAGATTTTGACAGAACCCGTCGCTCGCAGGAGGTGATCAAAGCCCTGGCAAAGAAAGCAATCAGCCTTGAGGGCATGATCAAATCCGGTAAACTGATCAACATGTTGGGGAGTTATGTAGAAACCGACATGACATCAAAGGACCTGCTGCCCCTGATCGCCAAGATGGGCAGCCTGGCAGACGAAACCAATATTACCTCTTACCGCATTACCGAGAACGAAGCTTACAGTTACACCACTTACAGCGGTGCCGATGTGCTGATCCCGGATTATGAGTTGATTGCTGCGATCATAAACCAGGTACTTTGGGTAACCAATCCATAACGGATTAAAAATTATGCCATTTTTTTCAGCCTGAGATTTAAGACCAGAGCCTCATTTCCCTTGAGTGAGGAATCATGCGCAGGACGAAACCCTGCGATCCAAATAACCTGCTCCCGGCTTAAGATCAAAGGCCAATTTTGGCGTGCCTGCACTGGAATCTTTTCATTGACATAAAAATCTGAAATCTTTTGTGTGTGGCCATCCAAGCCCAGAGGTTTCCAGGTTTCACCGGGTTTTCTGCCTCGCACAATAAGTGGAAGTTGCAGCCCATCCGCCGCAATCCAGGCATCTAAGGGATCTTCGATCAGGTGCTGGTCAATGAAGCGCATGTCCGGGCCGTTGACCAGGCGACAATTGAGTTTCCAGTCATTTGCCAGGTCGATGGTGTCTCCGGGACCCATCAGGATCGGCGCACTTCCGATCAACTGCGGCAGGTCCAGAACCGGGATCTTCAACCCTTTCTCCAGGAAATAGATATGTTCGTGTTCCAGTGCCAGGTTGAGACCATTTGCCAGGTCGATCCAGGTTGCTGAGCGTTTTTCTGATTTTATCGCTCGAATGCTGCGCTCGATCGTCTCAAAATTGATGTCCCTCAAACCTGATCTCATCAGCTGGATGCCTTTGCGCAGCATACGGCGCTGCAGGCTGAGCGGTTGCGCCAGGACAAGATCACGATCCAAAACCAGGCAACCGGGTTGTTCAGCAACCCGACAAGCTTGCCATATCTCATCAGTGACCTGCTCCAGCAGGCGATCGTCCTCCCCGATGACATCAGCCATTCTCAGCAGACTTTGTTTGATCTGCGGATTGACTGACGCCAATCCTGGGATTACCTGGTGGCGCAAGCGGTTGCGGAAATATTTGATATCCGAATTGCTTTCATCCTGGATGACATCCAGGTGATGCTGCTGGCAGTAAGAGATAACCTGCTCCCGCCACACACCAAGCATGGGACGCCAAAGAGGGATGTTTTTAGACCAGTGATGACTTTTCTCAACCACTGACATACCAGCCAATCCACTCATACCGGCACCTCGCAAGAGGTGCATCAGCACCGTCTCGACCTGATCATCAGCCGTGTGACCGGTAATAACTGCCTGTGCCTTGCAATAGTCTGCCGTATCAAAGAGAAAATGGTAACGGCATTCACGGGCAGCCTCTTCGATTGACAGTCTGTTCTTTTCTGCAAATCCCGCCACATCAACCTGACCAATTTCGCATCTCAAACCCCATTCAGTGCATATACGCCTGACCTTTTCTGCTTCGGAGCTGGAAGAAGGACGCAACATATGATCCAGGTGGCTAGCGACCAGATTCACTCCTGCCTGGCAGAGGATATGGAGCAGCGCCAGGCTGTCAGGACCGCCGGATACTGCAACCAGGACTGGCTTCCGGCTATCATACCCGCAAACCCAGCTTAATGAACCCAAAATATTTTCGGCAGGCATAAAAGGATTATAGCATGGGCTTAAACTGACTTTTTCATTTTTTTCTTTTGCCGCTTGGCACTTTAAGGTATACTCACGGGCAGGAAACCATGCCAAAACAAGCTTACATCATCGGCCTGACGGGTAATATCGCCTCCGGGAAAAGTTTTGTGCGCCAGGTCCTGCAAAACTATGGGGCATTGACCATTGATGCAGACCTGTTAGCCCAGCGTACTTATCAGCAAAATTCGCCTGCCTATGCTGAAATCATCACCGAATTTGGACCAGAGATCCTCGGTCCAGATAGTGAGATCGACCGCAGAGAACTCGGACGAATTGTTTTTTCAGACCCCGGGCGTTTAAGGGCACTTGAAGAGATCGTGCATCCCCACACCCTAGAAGCGCTTGAACAAGTACTGCTCAAAGCTCGCACACCGGTCATTTTGATCGAGATGATCAAACTATTTGAGATCGGCATGGACAAGCTTTGTGATTCAATCTGGATATGTACAGCCTCTGACCAGGCCAGGGCGGAGCGGTTGATCGTTAACCGTCACCTATCAACCTCTGAAGCCCTGGAACGGATAAACTCCCAACCTCCTCAGCCCGGTTTGCTTGACAAAGCCGATGCTGTCATCAATACCGAGGGTACATACACCCAGACTTGTGAGCAAATTGATCAAAACCTGAACAAGCTAATGATACCTGTCAATCGAGATGCAAAATGGCTGGGAGATGGGATGTGGGTCAAACCTGTTTTACTTGAGGATGTGGTTCAAGCTGCAGAATTTTTGTCCACCATCCAATCCAGGTCCCTCCAGGTTGAAGAGGTCTTTTCCACCCTGGGCAGCACATCGTTAATGGGTCTCTGGCATCACCGGGAACTCGTCGGTTTGATCAACTGGAAAATTGCCAACTTCATCTGTGTGCTCATAAAAATGGACCTATTGCCTTCAACAATTCAGCCCAAAACACCATCGATCCTCCGACTTTTCAAATCCCTGGGTCAGAAACACTTGTGTGAAATCCTAGCGATTTCTGCAGATTCAGGGCTGGAGATGGACGGTCAACGGAATTTCACCTACACGATGCCTGCAATGATGACAAACAGATCATGGCAGTCGCTGATCACCAACTTAATTCCCCAGGACACTCCTGTCTACATCAGGGAGCTACCCATGTGCGGCAGGATCGTCCCAACTATTGAAAAATAGGGTTTTTACAGGTTATACTTAGGGGGAAAGGAAGCTTAAGCTCAGGCAATCCATGAATAAACTACTGGATGAGATCCTCTTCTTAATTCAAAGATTTACCTGGTCAAGCGTGCTGGATATCCTGCTGGTCGCCCTTGTTTTTGGGTTGATCCTCTGGTTATTAAGAGATACAGAAGCGCTTGTCTTGTTAAGAGGCGTCTTCATGGTGGTCATCCTGCTGGGGTTGCTCACCACTGTTGTCAACCTGCCGGCTTTTTCATGGCTGATCAACACAATCACACCTGCCCTGATCATTTCCATACCGGTTATCTTTGCCCCAGAAATTCGCCGCACCTTGCAGAAGGTTGGTGCTGCTTCCAATGTCAACCTGTTTAAACGTAAAAGTAGTAAAGCATCCCGTGAAGAGACTGAAAAAATGATCCAGGCGGTGGTTAAGGCGTGCATGAGGCTCTCTGACCGCCGGCATGGAGCTTTGATCGTTATTCAACGCAACACCTACCTCGGTCAGTATATCCGCTCAGGTGTACAAATGAATTCAGAGGTCACGCCTGAATTGTTGCTGCAGATCTTTTACCCCAACACACCACTGCATGATGGAGGCGCCATTATCGTTGATAACCTGCTGAGGTCTGCCTCCTGTGTACTTCCACTTTCCGCCAGTGGCGTACTCAACAGCACACCAGACCGCACAATGGGATTGCGCCATCGTGCAGCCCTGGGTACTTCGGAGGTCAGCGATGCCATCTCAGTGGTTGTGTCTGAAGAGACGGGAGGTATTTCGATCGCCTTCGATGGACGGCTGATCCGCCGGCTGGATGAAGAAAGACTTTACAACTCGCTGGTTGCTTTCCTGGTCACATCAGCCAACAAGCCAGACAAGGGTATCTTTAATCGGTTCCGGGATCTTTTAAATATATCTCCAGCAAACGAAGAGGGAGATGAAGAGTGAAATTCCTGAGCTGGCTTAAACGAACTATTCCTACAGTTTTGACTGCCTTAATCTTCTCGGTCATCATCTGGATCACGGCAATCTCTGAAGCAGACCCCACCAGTGAAGATACACTGAAAAATTCTGCCAGAATAACCATCATCGGGATGGACCCAAACCTGTTACTGGTCAATACAATCCCCCAACAGTTAAACCTGACGGTGCGGGCTCCCACTTCGCTGATAAGCCGCATGAACATGGAGCCTGATCTCGTTGCTGTGACGCTAGATCTTTCCGGACTGGGAGCAGGCAAACATATCGTCAGGCCACAGGTCGACATCAAGGTTAGCCCGGTGGAAGTTATCACCACATCAATTAAAGAGATTGAGATCCAGTTAGAAGACATAGCCAACCAGGTAATGCCGATCAGTATCAACCTTACAGGCACTTTGCCGGTCAGTTATACATTTGATGCACCACAAGTAAACCCGACCGAGGTCAGTATAACCGGACCCCGATCCCTGGTCGAAGCCATTTCCCAGGTTGCAGTTGTGGTAGATATTTCTAATGCAACTTCTGACATTAATCTCCAGCTTGAGCTTTCTGCCTTTGATGCCTCGGGCAGTAAAGTGACAGGTATAAGTCTCAGTCCCAAAGAAGTAGATGTTACCATTCCCATCACCCAACTGGGAGGGTACCGTAACCTGTTTGTCAAGATAGTCACCATTGGGCAGATCGCCAACGGGTTTTACCTGACTGGACTGTCAGCTTCCCCGGTTACAGTGACAGTATTTGCCTCGAACCCCGACCTGGTGGCAAATATGCCAGCCTATATCGAGACCACACCGATCAACCTGAATGGTGCTGCTGCTCCATTTGAGATCGAGGCAAGTCTGAACCTGCCAGATGGCGTCGAGTTGATCGGCGAGCAATCCATAACGATCCAGGTCGGTATTCAACCAATCGAAAGCAGCATCAATTTTCTCAATGTACCTGTACAGGTAATCAACCTCGGGGCAACCTACACTGCCACACTTTCGCCATCGATCGTAGATGTCTACTTATCCGGTCCCCTTTACCTCTTGGAACAATACTCTTTTTCTGATATCATCATCAATCTTGACCTTGGAGGAAGGGGGGCAGGCACTTACCAACTGGTACCTGTGATGGAACTCTTGAACGAGGACATTAAAGTGGATGCCATTCTCCCCGGCACCATCGAAGTGATCATAAAAAAATAAATAGCCCTTTGGCAAATAGAAAATAGAATTTATGCGAAAACCCGTTGTAGTACTTGTAGGTCGCCCAAATGTGGGCAAAAGCACCCTTTTCAATCGCCTGGCTGGTGAAAGACTGGCAATCATCGACGATATTCCCGGCACCACACGCGACCGAATTTTGGCCGAGTCAGATTGGGCTGGTCACGATTTTTTTGTAGTTGATACTGGTGGCATAGACCCGACCAAGATCGGTAAACAGGCACCACTCTCCATAGGTTCATCCGATTTCATCCAGGAGATCCGTGATCAGGCTGAGGTCGCCATGGAAGAAGCGGATGTAATCCTCTTCGTTGTCGATGCCCGTTCCGGGGTAACACCAGCAGACCAGGAAGTGGCAATTTTGCTGCGCCGAAAACAAAAAGTAATCGATGGCACACCATATCCCCCGATCGTCCTTGTGGTCAACAAAGCGGATAGTGAAACCTGGCGTGAACATGCTGTGGAGTTTTATGAACTTGGCATGGGTGAACCTTTCCCGATATCAGCATTTCATGGGACAGGCACTGGTGACCTGTTGGATGAGGTGGTGCGTAATTTTCCTGAAGCTTCTGAAGAGATTGAAGATAACGAGATGGTCAGGATCGCCATTGTGGGCAAACCCAATGCCGGTAAATCCAGCCTCCTGAACAAGCTGGTTGGCAAAGAGCGCTCGATTGTCAGCCCTATCCCTGGAACAACAAGGGATGCCATCGATACAGTACTGGATTATCAAGGCATTCCCATCACCCTGATCGATACTGCCGGCATTCGCAAACGCGGTTCGATCGCACCTGGCGTGGAGAAGTACTCGGTGCTGAGGTCAATGCAGGCAATTGAACGTGCAGATGTTTCGCTGCTGATGATCGACGCTGTCACAGGTATCACTGCCCAGGACGCCCACATTGCCGGTTACATTAACAACGCCTGGAAAAGTTGCGTGGTGATCGTCAATAAATGGGACCTGGTGGAAAAAGACAATTACACCATGGCGGAATTTGAAAAGAAAATTCGCCAGGATCTCAACTTCATGGACTATGTACCTTTGCTGTTCATCTCAGCAATGACCGGCCAACGGGTTGACCAGGTGTTACCCCTGGCTCTACGTGTGCAGGAGGAAAGGCTGGTTCGCCTGAGCACCTCCCAGCTAAACAAGATCATCCAGGCAGCACAGGATTTGCATCAATCCACATCCTCCACTGGCAAGCCCCTGCGGATTTACTACGGTACCCAGGTACGGAGCGACCCGCCGACTTTTCTTTTATATTGCAACGACCCGGAATTTTCACATTTTACCTACACAAGATTTCTTGAAAACCAGATCCGCAAGGAATACCCGTTTTTGGGCACTCCAATCAAACTTGTCCTCAAGAAACGCGAGAGAGAAGAAAAGTAATTTCAGGGTTAAGGGTTAACCAAACCCTTTCCAACCTTTTGCCACAGCCTTGCACATCAGACCTTAAGTTGTATAATCCTTACATAAATTTAAAGTGAACGAGATCTTATGGAGAACAATTTACCTGAAATTACACCGGATCAAGAAGTGAGAACGCCCAAGAAGAAAGAGCGGTCTTCAGTGATGGGTTTCCTGGTGGACACCATAGAGACCATCCTGCTGGCATTGATCCTTTTTCTGGCAATCAATGCAGTTTCATCGCGCGTCATTGTCGAAAACATCAGCATGAAACCCACTCTGCAGGAGGGCGAGCTGCTGTTGGTCAATAAATTGGCTTACAAGTTGGGAAAACCGGACCATGGTGACATCGTAGTTTTCCATTTCCAGGGCAATAAAAATGACGATTACATCAAGCGTTTAATCGGGCTGCCAGGTGACGAGGTAAAGGTTTCAAATGGCACAGTTTATGTTAATGGATACGCCCTAACCGAACCTTACATCGCTGCTCCACCTGCCTACGAAGGTACCTGGGAGATTCCCGAAGGTCAATTATTTGTGCTCGGAGACAACCGTAATAATTCCTCAGATTCACATCAATGGGGTTTTGTCGATATGAAGGATATTGTAGGCACAGCTGTTTTTGCTTATTGGCCGATTGATCGTATTCGCTCACTTTCCATCCCTGACCTGGTCCAGGCAGCACAGAAATAGAAATCAACAAGGTTAATCATGGAACTTAACAAACTCATCGAACTTGCCAGGCATTACCAAAGCGAACTTCCGCCCAGCCAGGAAGTGTCGGTTCCCATTGGGGTGGAAATTGCCCAATGGATCGATCACACATTACTGAAGCCCAACGCGACTGAAGAACAATTGGTAAAGCTGTGTGATGAAGCCCGGCAGTTTAATTTCGCCACCGTTTGCGTAAACCCGGTTTTTGTGCCCAAGGCAGCCAAAGAACTGAAGAACACATCGGTTGGTGTCTGCACTGTAGTCGGATTTCCGCTTGGTGCCAACGCCACCGATACCAAAGTAGCAGAAGTTAACTGGTGTCTTTCAGCTGGCGCAAGAGAACTGGACATGGTTATCCAGATAAACAGGATGAAATCCGGTCAATACCAGGCCGTATTCGACGACATCCAGTCTGTGGCGGAGACAGTGCAAAAAGGAAACGCAAAACTAAAAGTCATCCTTGAGATGTGCTACCTCGATGAATTTGAAAAGATACTGGGCTGTCTCTTTTGCGTGCATGCTGGCGCAAACTTTGTCAAAACCTCGACTGGTTTTGGCAATTCTGGGGCAACCGTCTCAGATGTGCACCTGATGCGTTCTGTGGTTGGCAGTCCTGAAAAGATGGGGGTTAAGGCAGCTGGCGGTATTCGATCTTATGCAGATGCCAGGGCAATGATTTTAGCCGGCGCTACGCGGATTGGAGCCAGTTCCAGCGTGCAGATCGTAAACGAAGCAAATGTAGGTTAATATCTGATGGATAACTCTTCGAAAATGCCTACACTTTCCTGCCGCCAATGCCAGGTGGGTCGCAAACAGCTAAAATTGGTCACTCTCATAACCTGGATCGGTGATGAGATGATTACTGTACCTGATTTTCCAGCATGGGTATGTGATATTTGCGGCAGCCCCGATTATGACAACGCCGCCATGACGCAATTAAGTCTTGTCTTGAGCCCGGATGCCGGCAAGCCGATCAACAGACCGCATGCTTCACCGTCCATGACCACGCCGACAGATTCTCCTTCGGCAGCTATCAAGTAAAAGCGTATCTCTCGTCCATTTCCTTTTTTAGGGCAGGGGCATCCAATCCGGTGCTCTATCCACACCTTCACGCATGGTAAGGTTAACCTGTGGTCTCCCGGCAGTTGTCATGATATAGATCTCAAAGTCATCGGCGTCCCGTATGCTAGTGACAGCCAGCCAACGCAGATCACCTGACCAGCTCGCCTCTGAATCGCCTCCACTATCCCCCACATTAAAAGATTGGATACCTTTTGCCCCATAGCTGTCAATTGAAGTAAAGGTGATCATCACAATATTTTTAAGGCTGCCGGACAGTTTTGTATACACCATGCTTGCGCCATCGGGTGAGAATTCCGGGTCAGCCACTTCTCCCAGTAAACCAAATATCTCGCGGATATCAAATTTCTGGGGAGATGCAAAATCATCAAATTTGTTGCGGATGAACAGGTAATCGTGGTTGTTTGCATGTATCACATAGACCAGGAATTTTCCATCAGGAGTGAAGGTCGCCTGAGATTCGATAAAGTCCTCAGAAATCCTGGTGCGATTTGTTCCTTCGACCATTACTGTATAAAGTTGTTCGATCTTCTGGGTTCCTTCATTCCTGGTATGGGTGGTAAATACGATAATTTTCCCATCCGGTGACCAGGCAGGCTGGTATTCATCACCGATGTGGTTGGTCAGGTTGATACGATCGGTGCCATCTGCGTTCATTACCCAGATATCCAGCCCATTGGAACTGAAACCAGGCGCAGAAAAAGCAATTTTTTGACCATCCGGCGACCAAGCAGGATCACTCTTATCGCCCTCGTTAAATGTTAGTTGGGTAAACTCATCTGCAGTGATCTCGCCGTTGGCATCCTGCATAACCCGCATTGTCCACACCTGTTGGGTTACACCATCCGCCCTGTCGCTGATAAATACGATCACCCCAGACCCTCCAACTGGCTGCCTTGTATCCGTTGTGGGTTGTGGGGTTTCGGTTGGTGCGGGGATGTCCGTGCTCATCTCGGTAGGTGATACAGACACAACCTCTTGTGCTGCTGTTGGTTCCACTTCGGTAAAAATTACCACTTCGGTATTTTGCGGTATCTGAGGTGTGTTGTCTTCGGTAATCACAACAACTGGGGTTTCTGGTTTGGGTTTCAAAAGGTCCATCAGGTTGCCGCGCATGAAAGCAATTCCTGCAGCGCCAATCACTACCCCCAGGCATAAAAGAACACCCAAAGCAATCAGGGCAATGACCCACCCTTTGAGCTTTTTCCTGGGCGTTGGATTTTTCACAAAATTTTGCGCAGCCATGGAGAGAGGTTGTCCACCTAAAGGCGGTTTTTGGGTAATGTTTGAATTGCTTGCCAAACGCTCACTTTCCTGGAGATGGAAGGCTGGAGCGTTTATTGCATTTTGCAGGTCTTGCACTGAGTCAAAACGGTCCCTGGGTTGCATGGAGAGGGCTTTTTGGATTGCGTCATTGACATTATCCGGCACCTGCCTGTTCAATTCCTTGAGTGGGATCAAGGTGGCTTTACCCATCAGGCGTTCGATGCTGTCCACAGGTTTTATGCCTGTCAGAAGGGTATAGATCGTGGCAGCCAACGCATATTGGTCTGAGAAGGGCCCCGTGCGGCCCTGTCCATATTGCTCAGGTGGCGCAAAACCCGGGGTGTATCCGGAAGCGCCACTGGCTGTCTCCTGAGCTGCGCCTGATGACTTGGCAATGCCAAAGTCGACCAGGAATACCTGCCCTTCAGGTGTAACCTTGATATTGGCAGGCTTTATATCGCGGTGCACAATTGGTGGATTCTGTTTGTGCAGATAGGCAACAGCGTTGGAAAGCCTTTCTGCCCACATGAGCACATTATTGATTTCCAGTGGTCCGCCCTCTTTCAGCATTTCATTGAGATCTTTTCCTTCAATGAAATCCATTACCAGGTATTGCTCTTTGCCGATCACAAAATAATCGGTTACCCGGGGTAAATTAGGATGTTTGAGCCCTGCCAAAAGCCGTGCTTCGTGTAAAAATTGCTCTACACTATCCTGCGCAGGGTTGAAATTTGTTTTTACAGCAACCTTCGTGTCAAGGGTAACATCCCAAGCTTCATACACGGCGCCCATTCCTCCCTGGCCAAGTTTGCGGACGATCTTGTATCTTTCGTGCAGCAAAGTGTCTTTTATAAGCTCCATTTTGCCCTTCCCATAGTGAATAGTTGGAATTCCCGGATGTGTGTTGTTACTGGTAATTATAAGCAAATTATATGAACTTGTACTGTGAATTGACTCTAATCCTCAGACATGCTATTATTTGTTTGATATTATCCCGGATTCATTCCGCACCTTAAAAGGAGTTTTTATGAAAGTCAATATTATTATCCGTATCACTGGATTTATTATTTTTGGAATTATTGGCGCCCTCTTGGGCACCCCCTTACATGAATTTATCAGCCAGTTATGGGTCAACAGCTCATTAACCCTGCTTCACATTTCCATCATTGCCTGTGTCATCCTGGCTGTGATCGGTTTCATCATCTCTCCATGGATCACCATCAAGCCCCTGCAGGCTTTGCGCAAGTTCTTCACCCGCATCAGTGCGCAGAACATCCTTGGTGGTTTGATCGGTCTGATCCTTGGTTTGATAATAGCTGCCCTGCTTGCCTATCCACTTTCACTTTTACCAAAACCTTTCAGTAATATTCTGCCAGTTGCCAGCGCCTTGATATTTTCCTACCTTGGCATTGCCCTTTTCTCCACCAGGCAGGGTGACTTTATCACAGCTGTTCGGGCAATGTTCACCAGGGGCGGAATGAAGATTTCACGGCACAGTGAAGCGGAGCACCGCATCCTGGTGGATACCAGCTCAATAATCGATGGTCGCATTGCTGACATTGCCAAAACCGGCTTCCTGACAGGCACCCTGGTAATCCCACGCTTCGTACTCAATGAATTGCAATATGTGTCTGATTCCGCAGACAATTTACGCAGGCAGCGCGGACGCAGGGGCATGGATGTTCTGTCAGAACTGCAAAAGAATGAAGCTGTGCCTGTTTCGATCAGCGAAATGGACGATGAAAATGTACGCGAAGTGGATCAAAAACTGGTTTCCATTGCCAGGCAATTGCAATGCCCGATCTTAACCAATGATTACAACCTGAACAAGATCGCAGAATTGCAGGGAATCCGCATCCTGAACATCAACGAACTGGCAAATGCCGTTAAATCGATCCTTTTACCCGGAGAAACTCTGGACATGAAAGTCATCCAGGAGGGCAAGGAACAGAACCAGGGTGTGAGTTATCTCGCTGATGGCACCATGGTGGTGATCGAAAATGGCCAGCGCTACCTAAACCAAAACATTAAGGTCACTGTGACAAAGGTGTTGCAAACAGCAGCCGGGCGAATGGTTTTTGCCAAGCCTGAACATGATTAATCTTCAAATCCAGGAGCAAAATTATGACATTAAGACTTTACAACACGCTCACACGTAAGAAAGAGGTTTTTTCACCCCTTGAGCCAGGCAAAGTGCGCATGTATGTCTGCGGACCAACCGTCTATGATAAGGCGCATGTTGGGCATGCCATGTCTGCCCTGGTTTTTGACATTGTCCGGCGGTATCTTGAGTATTCAGGCTATGAAGTGCGCTATGTGATGAACTTTACCGATGTGGATGATAAGATCATCAACCGCGCAAACACCCTGGGCATGGATCCCTACCAGTTAGCTCAACAATATATTGAAGATTACAAAAAGAACCTGGCTGACCTTAATGTCAAGCCTGCCACTTATAACCCCCGCGCAACAGAAGAAATGCCTTTCATCCTCGACATGATTGCCAAGTTGATAGAACAGGATTCAGCTTATGCGATCGATGGGGATGTCTATTACAGAGTATCCAGGGACGAGGACTATGGCAAGCTTTCCTGGCGTAAACTAGAGAGCATGAACGCCGGTGCACGCATTGAGATTGATGGACGGAAGGAGCATCCCATGGATTTTGCGCTCTGGAAGTCAGCCAAACCAGGCGAACCTGCATGGGACAGCCCGTGGGGCAAAGGTCGCCCTGGATGGCATATCGAATGTTCAGCCATGAATCTGCACCATCTTGGTCAGCAGATCGATATCCACGGCGGTGGAAATGACCTGATCTTCCCGCATCACGAGAACGAAATCGCCCAGACTGAATCAATCACCCACAAACCCTTCGCAAGCTACTGGATGCATAATGGCATGCTGCAGCTAAAAGGCGAAAAAATGTCCAAGTCCATCGGTAACCTGGTGAGCATAGACGAATTCCTTTCAAAGCACCCAGGAGATATCATGCGTTTGATGGTGATCAACGCCGGCTATCGCAGCCCATTGACATTTAACGATGAAGTGATCGAGCAAACCGAAGGTGCACTAGATCGATTGCGCAGTACTTTAAAACCAGCATTACCGGGCAGTGCAGGCATCGCTGAAAATGCCCTTGACAAGCTGAAGAAACAAGCCGAGAAGACCCACATGGGGTTTATCGAATCAATGGATGACGACTTCAATACCGCAGGAGCGTCCGGTTACCTTTTTGACCTGGTCAAGGCTATCAACCAGGCACGCTCGGACGGCGCCAGCCAGCTACAACTCGATGATGCCCAAAAAACATTCAGAGAGTTGAGTGACGTGTTGGGATTAAAACTGGAACAGGCAACAACGACCTCTTCCAATGCCGATCCGTTCATCGATCTTTTGATCGAACTGAGGAAAGAATTGCGTCAACAAAAGAACTGGCAGATGTCCGATCGCATCCGTGATGAACTGAAGCGACTGGGGGTCAGCCTTGAAGACAGCAAGGATGGCACTCTTTGGAAGTGGGAGTAAGCTTGTGAAAGAATGGATCAGCGGGCGTAACCCGGTTCTTGAGGTCCTGCGTGCAGAACGCAGGCATAATTTTCGATTACGCCTGGCCAGGGGAAACCAGCCAAATGCAAAACTGGAATTGATTTCTCGCCTGGCACGTGAAAGAAAGCTGCCCATTGAGGTCGTTGAGCGCTCACAATTGGACCTGATCGACCAGGGTCACCAGGGTGTAGCGGTTGAAACCAGCACATATCCCTATGTTGATATCCGTGATGTCTTCTCATACAGCAAATCTCAAAAAGAAGCCCCTTTCTTTCTTTTATTGGATACCATCCAGGATCCACAAAACCTGGGGACGCTGCTGCGAAGTGCTGAGATCATGCATGTGCATGGTGTGATCCTGCCGATCGCCCGCACAGCAACGATCACACCTTCCGTCGTGCACGCATCCTCGGGTGCCAGTGAGCACCTTTTGATCGCACAATACAACCTGGCACAGGCGATCAAAGAAATAAAGGCTATGGACGCCTGGGTTATAGGGTTGGATGAAAGTGAGCAATCAAAGCTTCCAGGTGAACTCAACCTGGACATGGGGATCGCCCTGGTGGTGGGTAATGAAGGCGAAGGACTACGCGACCTGGTTGCCAAATCTTGTGATCACCTGATGCGCCTACCGATGTATGGCAGGATCGAATCGCTAAACGCAGCGGTTGCCGGATCGATCGCACTTTACCTGGCAAGAACAGCCAGAAAAGTGTAAACGTTTCATCAGATTCCATCTACAAACTGGACATTTCTTATCCAAATTATGTATACTTAGCAAAAATATCAAGGAGATAATTAATATGAAGATCAGTAAAAACCTCAACGATGCCCTCAACAGCCAACTCGGTCATGAATTGATCGCATCCCATATTTACATTCAAATGGCAGTGTATTTTAATTCACTGGAATTAAAGAACCTGTCAAATTTGTTCTTTAAACAATCAGCTGAAGAGCGTGAACACGGATTGAAATTCATGCACTACATGATGGAAGTCGGTGCAAAAATTGAAATCCCTGCGCTGGAGAAACCGGCTAGTGAATATAAAAGTGTTCTCGAAGCATTTGAGAAAGCACTCGCCTGGGAAGAAGAAGTGACTGCCCGCATCAACCACATGATGGATATCGCCAAGGAAGATAAGGATTATGCCTCACAGGGAATGCTACAATGGTTCGTTAATGAACAGGTCGAAGAAGAAGCCAACATGAACCGCCTGATCACCATTGCTAAAACCCTTGGGGATAAGAACATTTTCATGCTCGAAGGTCATTTGGGTTAAAAATAAGTCAAATTATCAAAAAAGGTCATGATAACTTCATGACCTTTTTGTGTTTAATGACGGAATTCAATCAAAGCGCAATCACCCAAAGTACCCACAGGCCGATCATCATACCAGCCAGGATCAACCTGACCAGGGCGGCCAGCCCGATGCTGACGATCAACGATCCGGATGATTTAAATGCCTGCCTGTAATCCTTGATGCGGATGATTTCGATCACAAAAAGTGCCACCACGGCAGCCAGCAGTCCAACGATCGGGGAAAGCATGATACTGACAATCACCATCACAACCCAAACTGCCAGGATTGCCCACCATTTGACACCCTTTTTGGCTGCCCCTTCGGCCATGAACAGGTTATCGATCAGTGAGCCGACAACCATAAAAATTGTGTTAAGCACGAATATGGCAATTGTCAAACCAAATTGCCAGGAATTGTGGTCATGGTTAAACCCGGTGGCGATCGCCCAGGCAAGCTGTCCTGCCCAGATGACTGTCAATCCTGGGAAAAATACCAGCAGCAAGCCCAAAAGACCAATCAGCTGGACAATGATCACAACAACAAGCAAGGTTATATTCAGCCAAGCTGGCATTATGACGCCCTGATCACCTCGATACCGCCCATGTAAGGTTTCAATACATCGGGAATGACGATCGAACCATCAGCCTGCTGGTAATTCTCCATGACAGCGATCAGTGTGCGCGGCAAACCCAAACCAGAGCCATTCAAAGTGTGCAGGTACTCCACACGTCCACTATCTTTTTGGCGGTAGCGGATATTGGCGCGCCTTGCCTGGAAGTCACCAATCCTCGATATTGACGAGACTTCCAACCATTCACCGCACCCCGGCGCCCAAACCTCAATATCATAGGTTTTATGTGAACCAAAGCTCAGGTCGCCAGTGGATTGCAAAAGCACCCGGTAGTTTAAACCCAACTCGGCAGCGGTCTGTTCCGCATCTGCCACCATACGGTCGAGTTCCATCGGTGAATCCTGGGGCAGGCAGAATTTATACATCTCGACCTTGTCAAACTGGTGCCCGCGCTTGATGCCACGCACATCCCGCCCTGCACTCATCTTTTCACGCCTGAAACAGGCAGTGTAGGCCGTGTAGTTGATCGGCAGTTTTTCCTCCTCGATGATGTCACCCATATGCAGCCCGGTCAGAGGTACTTCGGCGGTTGGCACCATCCACATATCCTCCAGGTGGTCTTTGTAGAGGTTATCCTCAAACTTGGGCAGTTGCCCTGCGCCAAAAAGGACATCGGAATGAACCATGTAGGGAGGGTACTTTTCCAGATAACCCTGCCTTACGTGAAGGTCGACCATCCAGAAAATTAACGCCCGCTGCAACCTGGCGCCTGCCCCGCTTAACACGTAGAACCGTGAACCAGTCAGTTTTACCCCGCCCTCAAAGTCAATGATGCCAAGCTGCGGTCCCAGGTCCCAGTGGGCCTGGGGTGTAAAATCAAATTCAGGCATAGATCCAACCACCCTGACTACCACATTATCCTTGTCATCCACCCCAACCGGCACATCCGGGTCGGGGATGTTCGGGATAATGGCGGCGGAGGCGGTCAAATCTGTTTCCACCTGTTTTAATTGCACGTCCAGCACTGCAATCTCATCACCCAGAACTCGCATGGCATCGATCTTTTCCTGCCGTGAAGCTGCATCCTTCATCCGCCCTATCTCCTTCGAGACGGCATTACGCTCAGAGCGTTTGGTTTCCACATCGAGGATGATGGAACGCCTTAATTCATCCAGGCGCAACACCGCATCCACCGGTTCGGTTTCCATGTGGCGCTTCCGTAATGCTTCGCGCACGAATTCGGGTTGTTCACGTATCATTTTCAGATCTAGCATGGTCTTTCTCCAATAGATTTCGTTAATAAATTAAGTTTATCATTATTCTTTGTGGTATCAATGACCATCCTTGGCAATTCTGCATAGTTTGCCAACATTTGATTTTGCAATTACAATTGTCTCTTATTGGAAGATATAAAAAAGACAAAAACATGCATAAGGCTCTGCGACTCATTTTTCTGCTGGCGGTTTTTCTGGTTTTATTACCTGTCCGAAAAACATCAGCCCAGGCTGGTTCAGCTTATGACCTGATCAGCGAGGTCAATTTACTGCGTTCATCCAAGGGTCTAAACCCTTACACGATCGATCCAGGATTGATGGACTTTGCCCAGGTTCAATCCGATCACATGGCGTTCCTGGGTTACTGGACCCATACCCGTCCGGATGGCTCAACCGCCTGGGATTATGGCATCCAGGAAAATGTAGCCATGGGCACCAACATGTCGATCGCTTATACAGTTTACACAGTGTGGTCTGATTACGTCCACTGGAAAACCATGGTCAACTACCTGGCTGGCAGCGTGGGGGCCGGGGTCGCTTTCTCAGGTGACACCGTCTATTACACACTCAATGTCAGACCGGGTGAGGAAGTGAATTTGCCGCCTAGCAATGTGGTTTCAGCACCTGCTGCCCAGGCCACAGAAGAAACGCCTGCCATTCAGGCCGTGGTCACCTCCACACCAGATAAAAATGGTTACGTAATCCATACTGTGAAGTATGGTGAAACACTGTGGTTGATCGCTATCGCTTATAACACAACAATGAATGAGATACTGCTAAACTCCGGAATGGGCACCGGCTCAACAGACGTATTCGCCGGGCAGGTCCTGACCATCCGGACACCTGGTCCGGCCACAGCAACCCCAACCCAGACAGCAACACCCATCAAACCAACCCCCACCAATACACCCCCACGTGCCACGCGCACACCACTGCCCACGCGTACACCCATGCCAACGGCCACCCCCACACCCCGTCCACCCATAACCTACACACTCTTTGGTGACTCCCAAAAGTTGGGGATCGGATTGATAATATTCAGTGTCATTGGCCTGGCGTTGGTGATTTACCTGGGCTTCTTCCGAGGTCAAAAGCAGCAACAATAAGCGTTTGCCTTTTCTCCCCCTTTACCTGGATATTAGCCCATACGGCCGGTAAGATAATCTTCAGAGATCTTCTGCTTAGGTCGGGTGAATAGTTGATCAGTAGGCGCAAACTCAACCAATTCCCCCAGCCAGAACAAACCGGTGTTGTCAGAAACCCGCCCTGCTTGCTGCATGTTGTGGGTAACGATCACGATGGAATAGATGGGCTTTAATTCGATGATCAATTCCTCAACGCGTTCCGTGGCGATCGGATCCAACGCTGAACAAGGCTCGTCCATAAGGATAACTTCCGGGTGAACCGCCAGGACCCTGGCAATACACAAGCGTTGCTGTTGACCCAGGGACAATGATAAGGCATTCTGGTCCAGTTGATCTTTCACCTCATCCCATAGGGCAGCCTGGCGCAAATTCTCTTCCACCAGGTTCGGTAATGTGTTCTTGGTCAATTTTTCGCCCAGTATGCGCGGACCATAAGCTACATTTTCAAAGATCGACTTTGGGAAGGGATTGGGTTTTTGAAAAACCATACCGATACGCTGGCGTAAAAGGGGCAGGTCCGTTTCTGGGGCATGGATCTCTACACCTTCAAAGAGGATCTCTCCTTCAACACGCGTGCCATGGATCGTGTCATTCATGCGGTTCAGACAGCGTAAAAAGGTAGACTTGCCACACCCTGATGGTCCGATCAATGCAGTGACTTGATGGCGAAGAATATCCATACTGATGTCATGGAGAGCCATTTTCTGACCATAGTAAAAATTCAAGTGATTAATTTGCAGTATGGCTGCCATCAGTGGGTCCATGATGTCAATTTTACCTTACCCGATTTGTCATAATTTGTTATTAACCTGTTAAATGTACTTAAAAGTCACACTTCACCTGGAATCACAACTTATTAGTTTGCTATAATCGCTTTGATGATCAAGTTTAAATGCCTGGCATGCTTGATCCTGGCTGGTTTGTTACTTTCAGGATGCACCCCTGGGTCTACTGATCCCGGGGGCAATTCATCCATATTAATTGAGAACAAGGGTTCTGACACACTCGTCAACCTGGCACTAGCCTGGACAGAAGCCTACCAGGTGATCGATCCATCGGTAAGCATCTCGGTCACTGGTGGCGGCTCAGGCACAGGAATCGCTGCTTTGATTAATAACACAGTGGACATTGCCAATGCCTCACGCCAGATCAAGAAAGAAGAGCTGGATGCTGCAAGAAAGAATGGGGTAGAAGCTTATGAGATCATTGTAGCCAGGGATGCCATTGCCCTGATCGTCCACCCATCCAACCCGGTCAGCCAATTAACCCTGGAACAGGTATCGGGCATATACTCAGGTAAATTCGGCAATTGGTCCGAACTTGGAGGGGAAGATCGCCCAATTGTGCGACTATCCCGTGAAACAAACTCTGGTACCCATGTTTATTTCCTCGAGACCGTACTGAGACTGGGAGATTCTGAGAGTTCCCTGATCTTTGACCCACGCACGCTGTTGCTGCCCTCATCCGAGGGGATCACCCTTGAGGTGGGCAGCAACCCCAACGCCATTGGCTATGACGGTTTGGGTTACGTGACTGATGCAGTCAAGGTGCTTGCGATCGCCGAATCGGAAACAGGTCCTTTTGTGCTACCTTCAGCAGCCACAGTCAATTCAGGGACTTACCCTGTTTCGCGTGATCTTTACATGTATACCAATGGCCAACCCGAAGGAAAGACCAAGGCTTACCTGGACTGGATCCTTTCTGAAGAAGCCCAGGCAATTGTTGCCCGGCTTGGTTTCGTTCCGGTTAATCCATAATGGAATCAATATGCAGGTAGAGAAAGATTTCCTCCAAAATTCCAAAAATTGGTCTTCTGCCAGGGTCACCGAACTCTTGATCACACCGCTGATAAAGGCATCCGGCTACTCAGCCATTCTCTTTGTTTTGCTCATTTTCTATTTCCTGATCAGTGAAGGCATAGTCACTCTTGCTGAAGTCTCTCTCAGCAATCTCTTTTCCAGCCGATGGTACCCGATTGAAGGCTATTATGGCATTCTCCCCTTGATCGGTGGCTCACTGTTGGTCACCATCGGCGCTGCACTGGTTGCCATACCGGTCGGACTGGCAAGTGCCATTTTCATCGCTGAGATCGCCCCACGCTGGTTGCGTGAGGTGCTCAAACCAGTCGTTGAGATACTGGCAGGGCTGCCATCTGTTGTCCTTGGATTTCTGGGTATCCTGGTGTTGGTGCCGTTCCTGCGAACCACACTTAACCTTCCCACCGGTTTGACCGCGCTTGCCGGTGCCATCCTGCTGGGTACCATTTCAATACCAACCATTGTCTCCATTGCGGAAGATGCCCTGGACGCTGTCCCCAAGGCATATCGCGATGCCTCCCTGGCCATGGGTGCCACCCACTGGCAAACCATCTGGCGGGTCACCCTGCCGGCAGCCAGATCCGGCGTCCTCACGGCCATCATGCTTGGTTTAGGCCGCTCAATTGGTGAGACCATGACTGTAATGATGGTCACAGGCAATGCTGGCGTCATGCCAACAGGTCTGTCTGCCTTGTTTTCGCCTGCCCGAACCATGACTGCAACCATTGCTGCAGAAATGGGAGAGGTTGCCAGGGGCAGCACTCACTATCACGTCTTGTTTTTCATAGGTATTGTGCTTTTCTTGATCTCTTTGGCAATCAATATTACAGCGTCAGCTGTGATCTCACGCACCAAGAAGCGCTCGGAGAGGATACTGTCATGAGCACCTCCTCCAGGAAACGCCAGCTTAATGAAAAGATTGGTTTCACCGTCTTAACTGTGATTGCCTTCTCAACTGTACTTCTAATCATTGCTATTGTGATCTACATAATCATCAAAGGATCCGGGGCAATTTCCTGGCAATTTCTGACCAACTATCCTTCGAACGGCATGCATGACGGGGGTATTTTCCCTGCCCTGGTCGGCACTTTTTACCTCACACTGGGTACTGCCATCTTTGCCGTACCTCTCGGTCTGGGTGCAGCAATCTACCTGGCGGAGTACGCATCTGACAACCGCATGACCCAGTTGATCCGGATTGCCATTACCAGCCTTTCGGGCATCCCTTCGGTGGTATACGGGTTGTTTGGATTGGGTTTGTTTGTCCTTTTCCTGAAATTGGGTACCAGCATCCTTGCAGGTTCATTAACCCTGGCAATTATGACCCTACCCGTGATCATCAGCACCGCGGAAGAAGCATTGCGCGCAGTGCCCCAGTCTTTCCGTGTGGTCAGCATTTCCCTTGGAGGGACTCGGTGGCAGACAATTCGCAAGGTGGTTCTACCGCAGGCACTGCCAGGCATCCTGACCGGTGTGATCCTCGGACTGGAACGGGCGGCGGGGGAAACCGCACCGATCATGTTCACAGTGGCGGCTTTCTTTTTGCCGCGTCTGCCATCCTCCCCCCTGGATGCCACTATGGCACTGCCTTATCACCTTTTCGTCATCTCGACCCAGGTCCCGGGCATGCCCATCCAGATCCAGTATGGTACCGCGCTGGTGTTATTGGTTTTTGTCTTAACCATGAACCTGGTCGCCTCGATCATCCGGTCCCAGGCACGAAAGAGGCGCCAATGGTAAGTGAGCATAAGCACAAGATCGTTATCGAACATTTATCCCTGGATTATTCAGATGGTACTGAATCATTAAGAGATATCAACCTGGAAATTCCTGCCAACCAGGTGACAGTACTGTTTGGTCCCTCCGGTGGCGGAAAATCGACCATCCTGCGCGTGCTGAACCGCTTAAATGACCTGGCGGACGTTAAGAAAGTTTCCGGCAAGGTGCTACTGGATGGTGAGGACATACTGTCCAAAAAAACGGATGTCATCGCCCTACGGCGCAAGATCGGGATGGTATTTGCCAGGCCGGTGGTGCTGCCCTTCAGTATTCGTCGCAACCTGACCTACGCATTTGAACTGGCAGGCATCCGGTCAGTAAAAGTACTCCAGGAGGCAATTGAGCGCAGCCTGGTCCAGGCAGCTCTTTGGGATGAAGTTAAAGAACGCCTGGATGAGCCTGCAACCTCCCTTTCGGGTGGGCAGCAACAGCGACTTTGCCTGGCACGCAGCCTCGTTCTGCAACCTGAAATAATTCTCCTGGATGAGCCAACATCAGGACTGGATCCTCTTTCCACAGCCAAAGTGGAACTAAGCCTCAACATGTTGAAAAAGGACTACACGATCATCCTGGTTCCCCATTCCATCCAACAGGCTGCCCGCACAGCTGATTGGGCTGCCTTTTTCCTGCAAGGACAATTGATCGAATTTAACAACGGTGAGATACTTTTCACGCGTCCCAAGGATAAACGGACACTTGATTACATTGAAGGGCGCTTTGGTTAGCTCTCATTTTTCCTTCCAAAATGCTTGACATTAATTTAAGATTAGTGATAAACTTTCAAAGTTTGAGGAAGCAGGTGCTTTGAGAATGATAATCACAAAATCAATCACTTACATGATGGAAAAGGTTGCCGAAAAGGTCAATCTTTTAATCCATACATGGAATGGGCCTGTATCCGGTTAATCTACACGCAATTATTTCAAACCACGGGACCCATCCGATCCCGTGGTTTTTTGTTTAATTAACCACTTGCAGCAAGCGTATTTTTGACCAACAAATAATTATGGTCGTTTTTGAGAAGGTATTGGAGAAGAGGAAAAAATGGAAAATATTTTGATTACACCGGATTACAGGCTGCGTCCCTTTACTTTGGATGATGCGGTCGAAACTACAAAGATGTTGAACGCCTGTTCACTTAAAAAGTATGGTTATGAAGAGCATTCATTGGAACATAACCTGATCGATTGGACTTCCCCGGGATTGAACCTTGAGGAATGCACGAGGGTTTTGGTCACAGCAGATGATACGATCGCGGGTTATGTCGAAGTCTGGGACAACGAAGCGCCCCACGTGTTGAAGTTTATCTGGTTGGAATTGCACCCGGATCACTGGAGTGATCACCTTGCACATTGGATGCTGGAATGGGCGGAGGAAAAAGCACGTGAAAGGGTTGACCTGGCACCTCAAGGTACACATGTCGTAATGAGTTATGGCATCCGCCAGGACGAGCTGCAGCATCGGGATATATTGACTGCTTCAGGATTTAACCTGATCCGCTCATACTACCGAATGGAAATGGAGCTGACCGGACAGCCGACCAAACCACATCTGCCTGACGGGGTGGTTATCAAACCGATCGATTACCCCCGACAGCTGCCGGATGCCATCCGGGCAAGTGTTGACGCTTTCAAAGATCATTGGGGCGTGGTCCAGAAATCTTTTGATGATGTGCTGGCATCCTGGCAGCACCAACTGGAAGGCAACCCGGATTTTGACCCTGCTTTGTGGTTTCTTGCCATGGCCGGAGAGGATATTGCCGGCATATGTTTTTGCTGGCCACGTATCCCGGAAGACAACAATATGGGCTGGGTCGCGCAACTGGCAGTGCGCCGACCCTGGCGCAAGCAAGGACTGGGACTTGCCTTATTGCAGCATGCCTTCAACCAGTTTTACCTGTTTGATAAGAACAAAGCAGGTTTGGCCGTTGATGCCAACAGTCTTACTGATGCCACCAGGTTATACAAAAAGGCTGGAATGCACATTTCGCGTCAATTTGATACCTACCACAAGGAGTTAAGGTCGGGAACAGATCTGATGACTCAGGCACTATAGAATACCCGGTTCCCGGGTAAGGAAGTTTTGATGAAAAAAGTAAATGGAATAAAGCGGGCACTCTCGCTCTTGACAAGAAACCTGTGGATATTCTTACTATCCATGGTACTCGCCAATATTGCCGGTGACATGTACCTGAACATGCTGCCGCTGTACCTGAAATCACTGGATGCCAATGTCATCCAGGTGGGTGTATTCTTCACCATTGCGGCGATCCTGCCCCTGATCCTGCAAATCGTTGGCGGATGGATCTCGGATAACCTGGGACGCCTGCGCAGCATTGCCATAGGCAGCACACTGGGAGTGTTTTCCTATATTGGCCTGATACTGGCACCAACCTGGCAGTGGGTATTGGCCGGTCATGGTCTGCAATCCATCACTCGTGCCCTGGTCGGTCCCAGCTACGGCGCATTTGTGGCCGAAGAGACTGCCGAAGAAAATCGTGCAAGGGTGTATGGTGTCACCAATGTCATCTATACCCTTGTAGCAGTCATCGGCCCGCCAATGGGTGGCTGGCTGGCAGATACCTATGGCTTCAAGGTTATGTTGATCGTCGCCGGGATCATTTACCTGGCTGCCACGCTCATTCGCATCCAGATGTCAAGAAAAGCAGCTGTCAAGGGCGGCAAGGAAGCCCAACCCCGCAAATTGACCGTAAATAACCTCGGTAAAAGCCTGTGGATCTCGCTGGGATTAATGATGGGCGGCGGATTGCTCACCTGGTTGCTTATCACGGATGGGGCAAGAGATATTTCTTACACAATGTCCTTCCAGTTGCTCCCCATCTACCTGAAAGACTTCGGTGGCCTGGGCTACCAGGAGATCGGTTGGCTTTCTTCGATCAGCGGGGTGACCAGCATGCTGGTCGGCATACCTGCTGGCTGGTTGGCTGACAAAAAGGGTGAAAGGCTATCGATTGTTTTGGGTTTCATCCTCGAACTGGTTGCCCTCATGTTGTTCATTTTTATGGATGGCTTTGTGTGGTATGCAATCATCTGGGGTATCTTTGGCATGGCTGGGGCAGTGATGTCCCCAGCCTATCAATCATTGCTCAGTAAAGCAATCCCTGAAAGGATGCGAGGTACTGCTTTTGGGTTGATCGACTCAAGCCTGGGCTTGTTCTCATTACCTGCACCAGCCATTGGTGCATATCTTTGGGAACGATTCAACCCGCTTTTCCCGGTCAAGATCACAGCAGGCATTGTTGCTTTGAGCATCATCCCTGTAGCGTTACGTTTCAAGATCACTGACCGGGACCGTGCAGGAATGGCGAAGGCTGAAGCCAAATTTGTTGAGATCGCGCAACCGGTTGAGGAAAAAGTGCCTGATTATGAGCAGAAGGATACTTAATCCAGGCATTAACAAGAAATGAGGAAAAATAATGAATAATTATAAGATTAATGGACTGCGCTTGCGCAATTTTGAGGGCGAGACTGACTTCCCCAAAATGGTTGCCATTATTGATGCCTGCAAAGAGACAGACCAGGATGAATATTGTGAGACCATAGAGAATTTACGGGTCCAATACGCCAACCTGACGAATTGCGACCCGACTACTGATATGATCTTTCTTGAAATGGAAGGTCAAACCATTGCCTATTCGCGTGTCACCTGGTTCCAGATAGTAGAGACAAAACAGTACAAGCTATTCTCCTTTTTTCACCTGGTGCCTGCCTTCCGCCAGCCTGAGATCGGGCAATTGTTACTGGAATGGGGAGAGAACAGGTTAAAGAACATAGCCAAAGAAAAGTCCCTGGCTGGTGAGAAAGTATTTTGTACAGAAACAACCGAAACGAGTCGTTTCAGTTTAGATCTATATACATCACAGGGCTATACACCAGAACGCTTTTTCTTCAGCATGAAAAGACCCCTGGATGAGATCCCTGAAGTGTCTTTGCCGGCAGGGATAAAGGTTGGCACTCCCCACCCCGATCAATACCGCGAGGTGTGGGACGCATCCACTGAGGCTTTCCGTGATCACTGGGGATACGCAGAGATACAGGAGAGTGAATACCAGGCATTTATCCAATCGCGGTTTTATCAACCACAACTCTGGCAGGTTGCCTGGGATGGTGACAAGGTGGTGGGATCGGTGCAAAATTTCATTGATGAATTGGAAAACCAGGAGTACAACCGAAAACGTGGTTACACGGAAGGTATCTCTGTTCTCCGCCCCTGGCGCAAGCGTGGCATCGCCAGTGCCTTGATCGCCCGTTCAATGCAGATGCACAAGGAACAAGGCATGGAAGAAGTTGCCCTAGGCGTGGATAGTGAGAGCCTGACCGGTGCCCTGGACCTCTATACAAACCTGGGATATAGAGTATACAAGAAAATGATCGCCTTACACAAGCCCTTGTCTGCTATTTAAGATAATTTTCTGTGGGGTCGTGATGCGGGCATGGTCATATCCTGCCCGCATTTTTCTCTTTTGCGTATACCTGGTATTAATCAGGACATAAATTACATCCGGGATATATTCAAAGCAATCAAGGTATACTAGCTGTCATGGTTGCATCAGGCACTGTACATCTCGGTATCATATCCGACACCCATATTCCGGATCGCTCCCAAGCTTTGCCAGGCAAAATCCTGAACGCCTTTGCAAAAGCGGATCTACACGCCATCCTTCATGCCGGGGATGTTTGCAGCCAGTCCGTCCTTGAGCAGTTATCAGAGATCGCCCCGGTCCTCAGCGTCCAGGGCAACCGGGACTGGCTCTACGGCTTCAAGCTGCCCCGCTATCTTGAACCGACCTTCAACGGGGTCACCCTGACCCTGACCCATGGGCATATATCCCTTACGCAATATTTCTTCGACCTTGTGCATTATTCCTGGCATGGATTTAATTTTCAACGCAGTTTCCTGAACCTGAAAAAGCAATATCCCAAAGCACGGGTGATCATTTTTGGACACACCCACCGCCAGGTTTACACATATTTTGATGGGGTCACTTTTATCAACCCGGGTGCTGCACTTCCATGTGTGTTTAACAACCATCATCCGCAATATTGCCTGCTGCATATTAAAGAAAACGGCGAGATATCTGTGGACTGTTGTTCTGCATAATCACGAATCCATTCTTTTGGAAAAAGGCGTCCTCATAACATAAAACCTGTTCTATCCAAACCAGCCACAGGAATATTCGTCTTATAATAAAGCAACTTGGAACTATCAATGAGGAGCTCACAATAAGAGAAATCATTACATCAATGCAGAACCCCAGGATCCAGCTGGTCAGAACTCTGTTGAGCCAGGTATCTGCGATCCGCAGTGAAAATGCATTCGCGGCTGAAGGAGTTCGCCTGGTCGAGGAAGGCATCCATGAGCATTACCCACTGCAGTTCATCCTTTACTCTGATCAAATATCCTCCAGGGGTGAAAACCTGGTTGCGGGTCTTCCTCCATCGGTTGAATCTTACCCGGTAACCAGTGAGCTGTTCCAAAAAATTAGCGGAACAGACACCTCCCAGGGTATCCTGGCGGTCTTTTCTCTCAAGACTTTATCTCTTCCAGTCCAACGGGACTTCCTGGTCATCGCGGATGGCATACGTGACCCCGGTAACCTGGGAACCCTGATCCGCACAGCAGAAGCGGCTGGGGCACAGGGGATTTTGCTTTCTCCAGGCACTACCCAGGCATTTGCCCCCAAAGTAGTGCGCTCAGGTATGGGGGCACATTTTCGTTTACCCATCCTGGCTTGTTCCTGGCAGGAAATTACGGCACACTGTCAAGGTCTTACCATTTTTTGTGCAGAAATGTCCGCCAACATGTCTTATTACAACGCAGATTTCAGGCAACCACTTGCCATTGTCATCGGTAGCGAAGCCCAGGGTATCAGCGCCAAAGTCCATCAACTGGCAACACTTCCGGTGAGCATTCCCATGCCAGGCAGGAGCGAATCGTTGAACGCTGCCATGGCAGGAGTGATCCTGGTCTTTGAAGTCGTCCGTCAACGCAATTCTTGAGGTTCCCAGATGCAAATTCGTTCTATTACCTTTTTTTGTGCTCCCGGCTTTCCTGTTAACCAACTAGTACTGCAAAAAGCGGGCATATTCATACGCCATGCCCGCCTTGCTTTTGAAAATGCCGGTTTCACCGTACAAACCGTCCGCCTGGCAACCCCGCCTTTCCCATCCTGGCTGGAATCTGCGAATGCGCTTGTTGGTGCGCAGACCCTGCAGCTGGCAGCGCATGGCGAAGGGTACGATTACGTCTCCCTCGGCCCAGCCCTGCCGGATGATCTTGATTCCTATCGTTTGATCCCTGAAATACTAAAGGGCACAAAATCTGTCTTCCTTTCAGGCAATACAACCACTGCTATGGGAGAAATATCCCTAAAGGCAGTAAGGGCATGTGCGCAGGTCATGCACCATGCAGCTGCCCTGGAACCGGATGGTTTTGCCAACCTGCGCTTTGCTGCGCTTGCCAATGTTACCCCAGGAGCTCCCTTTTTCCCCGCTGCATATCACAAAGGAAGCGACCCTGCCTTTGCACTCGCGCTTGAGGCTGCCGACCTGGCGATCGATGCATTCAGCCATGCCAACAACCTTGAAGGTGCCCGGAAGAGGCTGATCGAGGAAATTGAAAAACACGCAAGTGAACTAGAGACTGTCGCCAGGCAGTTGGAATCGATCTACCAGGTTAAGTTTAATGGTCTGGATTTTACGCTCGCGCCATATCCCATCAAAGAACGCTCCATTGGTGCGGCACTGGAAGCATTAGGCCTCCCGTCTGTAGGTCTCAGTGGGTCTCTGGCTGCCGCAGCTTTCATTACCGACACCCTGGATCATGCCTCCTATCAGCGCTGTGGCTTTAATGGCTTGATGCTGCCGGTGCTTGAGGATTCAATACTTGCCCTGAGAGCCTCAGAAGGGCTTTTATCGGTCAATGACCTGCTGCTCTACTCAACTGTCTGCGGCACCGGCCTGGACGTCCTACCTCTGCCCGGTGATATCACCACAGATCAAATTGAGGCAATACTTTTAGATCTTTCAGCGCTTGCTTTGCGCCTGGACAAACCGCTCACCGCCCGCCTGATGCCCATTCCAGGCAAAAATGCCGGTGACCCAACCGGCTTTAATTTTGAATACTTTGCCAATTCAAAGGTAATGGCAGTAAAAGCTGATTCTTTGACAGGTCTGTTAAAAACCTCATCAACAGTATCGATCTCCCCCCGGAAAAGATAAACAACCGCTCAGCGTACCTGTTTAAAATTGACAATGATCAGGTTCTCCTGGCATGACGACGAAACATCCAGGTAGGTGATGCTCGAAAGGGGTAAACCACTTTCTTCCTCGAGCCTGATCCATAAGCTACCGCTGTTTTCGATCTCTTTATTATCCAGTATGAATTCATAACCAGACTTGCCATAGAGCGTTACAGACCCGGTCGTTGAGTACATGTCAACCAGCTCATCACCATAAGACCCACCCAGGTGTACGATCTCACCAATCACATCGGCATCCTGTAAATCCCAGGCCTGCCCACCGATCACCAGGTATTGACAATCCCAGGACGGGTGCAGTATCTTACTGCTCACAGGTTGGGGTGTGCCCTTGAGAATAAATGGCATCGGTTTCTCAGTCGGGGTGGGTGTTGCTGTAACCGTAGCGGTGGGCTCGACCGTGCCAGTGGCTGTCAGCGTGGTGCTGGGCTGGAGTGTTTGGGTCAGGGTGCTGCTCGGCTTGGGTGTGGGCTGCCTGGTCGCAGTATGGGTAATGATCAGCACCTGTGTGGGTTTTGTTTCAAATTTCGGCAGGTCGACAATCCCCAAAAAGAACAAGCTAGTATAGATCGCCCCTGCGATCAGCATGATCACCAGCAATATCTTCCAGGCGGCAGGCCGCTTGCGCTGGGCCATGTTCGAGATCCTGGACACAGTTTCGTCAGGCCGGCTCCTCTTCACTGGGGGAATGACAGGTTTTTGATCACTCATGGGATCTCTCAGTAGGTGATCTCGATCTCAGCCTGTTCGCGGCTGATCCTGAGCCAGTCATTAACCGCCTGGCGCTGGAGAAAAACCCGTGCATCAGCCATCAGCGGGTATGCGCTGTTTTTTTCCAAAACCTTGATGATGTGATACCCCAGCCTGCTTTCAATGACCTGTGAGTATTCGCCAACCCCCAGCGAAAATGCCACCACATCAACTTCGTCAACTGTCAGGTAACCAAATGGGAACCAACCCAGGTCACCGCCAGTCACCGGGTCATAGGTCCAGGCAATCTCATCAAAGTCCGTCCCTGAATTCAAACTGGTCAGTGCCCGTTGGGCTCCCTCACTGGTGTAGGCAAAGATCTGCTGGACATGGACCTGCTCAACTGCTTCGGGGATAGTGGCTGCAATCTGGTCTTTCTGCCAGCTGGCAGCAATGGAGAGGCGCATGGCAATCTCAAATTGCTGGTCATCATAACCGTACTCAGTTTTCCAGTTAATCAGTGCATCCTCGCTGCCCAGTTCAGACACGAGCCTGGTAATCTCCTGCTGGTATTGCTCATCACTGACCTGCATGCCTGCCGCCTCCGCCCCCTGCTTCAGGAGCACCTGGTCGATCAGGTCATTGATAACGAGTTCGCGGACCTGAACCTCATCAGTTAATCCTTCCGGGTTTTCCTGCATCACCAGTTTATAGCGTGCCACTTCTCCCTCAAAAAACGAGAGGCTGATCACCTCGCCATTTACCCTGGCAGCTACAGGTTCGCTGGTTGCTTTTGGCGTTGCAGGAACGGGTGTATCGGTAGGTGTATTTTCCAAGGTTGGCGTGTAACGGTCCGATGGTGTGCAAGCTATAAGGTTGGGAATCAAAATTAAGACCACAAGAATGTGGCTTAATTTCAAATAATATCTCAATTTCATATAAGCAATTATACCCAATACTGATTCAGGTATGCTCCTCTTTGCCAAACTCATAAAAAAAGAGGCTGACCTCTCGGTCAACCTCTTCCATCTTACCTGTTAATTCTAGTAATCCATCCCGCCGCCTGGGGGCATGGCTGGGGCTGAATCTTTCTTGGGAATATCGGTGATCAAAGCTTCGGTGGTCAGGATCATGGCTGCAATCGAGGCGGCATTTTCCAGGGCTCCACGAGTCACTTTGGCGGGGTCAATCACACCACCATCGACCATGTCCACATATTCTTCGGACAGGACGTTATAACCGATACGATAGTTACTGGCAGCTGCCTGTCGCTGGCGGACGTTCTCAACGATCACGGAGCCATCCTTGCCGGCATTCTCGGTGATCTTGCGCATCGGGATCTCGAGTGAATTGCGTACGATATTGACACCGATCTGGGCATCGTCGCTATCCATCTTCAAACCAGTGACTGCTTTCATGGCGTTAATCAAAGCCACACCGCCACCAGGCACAATACCTTCTTCAACGGCTGCACGGGTTGCTGAAAGTGCATCTTCCACACGATGTTTCTTCTCTTTGAGTTCGGTTTCGGTTGCGGCACCCACACGGATAATGGCAACGCCACCGGAAAGTTTGGCAAGGCGTTCCTGCAGTTTTTCGCGATCATAATCGCTGGTAGTGTTTTCAATTTCAACACGGATCTGCTCAATGCGACCTTTGATAGCAATTGGGTCACCACGGCCATTGATGATGGTGGTGTTGTCTTTGTCGGTGACGACTTTCTCTGCCTTACCAAGGTCTTCAATGGTGGCTGTTTCCAGCTTGCGGCCGGTTTCTTCAGATATGACACTTGCACCGGTCAAAATGGCAATGTCCTGCAGCATGGCTTTTCGGCGATCGCCAAAACCCGGGGCTTTCACTGCCAGGACGTTCAGCATACCGCGCAATTTGTTCAATACCAGGGTTGCCAGGGCTTCGCCATCGATATCTTCAGCAATGATGACCATTTCCCGTTTGCCAACCTGCACCAGTTTTTCAAGCAGTGGCACAATGTCGGTTGCAGCGGAGATCTTCTTGTCATAAATCAAAACATAGGGATCAGCAATGACAGCTTCCATATGCTCAGGATCAGTCACAAAATAGGCAGAAATATAACCACGGTCAAATTGCATACCTTCAACATACTCGGTCTCAAACTGGAGACCTTTAGATTCCTCAACAGTGATGACGCCATCTTTACCGACCTTGTCCATTACATCGGCGATCAGGGAACCGATCTCGCGGTCCTGGGCAGAAATGGTGGCAACATTGCCAATCTCTTCCTTGGTGGTGATTTTGATCGACTGTTCACGGATGGATTCTGCTACAGCCTTGGACGCGGCTTCAATACCACGCTTAAGCAGCATGGGGTTTGCGCCGGCTGCCAGGTTTTTCAAGCCTTCGCTGACAATGGCATGTGCCAAAACTGTGGATGTGGTTGTGCCATCACCCGCAATGTCGTTGGTCTTGGTGGCTGCTTCCTTGAGCAGTTGGGCACCCATATTCTCAAAGGGATCTTCGAGTTCGATTTCTTTCGCAACAGTCACGCCATCATGGGTGATGGTCGGGGAACCGAATTTGCGGTCCAAAGCCACGTTGCGTCCCTTGGGACCAAGTGTAGTTGCTACTGCATTGGCAACGATGTCGATACCGCTTTTGAGGTAACGTCGTGCTTCATCTGAAAAAACTAATTGTTTAGCCATATATATAACTCCTTGTTAGGTAATAGAATTGATTAATCCAAAATGGCCAGTACGTCGCTTTCGCGCAGGATCAAAAGTTTCTTGCTGTTATATTTGATCTCTGTACCGGAATACTTGGCGAAGAGTACGGTGTCGCCTGCTTTAACATCCAGGGGGATACGATTGCCTTTGTCATCGCGATCACCAGGACCAATGGATAAGACTTTACCCTTCTGGGGTTTCTCTTTCGCGGTTTCGGGGAGGACAATGCCTCCGGCTGTAATTTCTTCTTGCTCGATGGGTTCAACCACAAGGCGGTTTCCTAATGGTTTAAGTGAGATTGACATACATTCCTCCAAATTAGATTTTTTTGGTTTATTTCGATTTTTTAGCACTCACTTATCGCGAGTGCTAAACTTGACATAATAATACATTTCTTGGGGCGGGAAGTCAAGAGGAATCTTGTACTTCTTACAAAGTTTTAACAAAAATCTTACTACTCAGCGCCTACACAAATCTCTTCACCTGCGAAAACAATTCCCATGATTGTTGGGTCGTCTGAGTAAGCCTCCCTTATCCTGGCAAAGACCTGCATCGCCTGTTCGCACTTGTCATCCCCCGGACGATGCAAACCTGAAAGCACGGAACCGTACGTGTAATAATATACAACTGTGTTGTCTGACAGGGGCATCCCCTCAATGGCGATCGCCGGGTCAGTTGTCGGGTCGCAATCCCTGATCTCGCAGGTTTCTTCCGGCGTGCACCCTTCTACAGCGCATTTTAAAGCCGGGATGGCGCCTTCAAAGTTGCGTGAGCGGTGATAGATCAGCCCCACCTGCCCATACACATCCGGGCTGTAAGGGTTATAGGTCAGTGCCTTGAAGGCATTCCTCGATGCCACCATTGGTTCCCCCAGGCGGATATATGTATTTGCGATCGCCATATAAGGGATCGGGTCTTTGATGCCAAGTTGTTCATTCAGATTAGCGGCCTGGTCAAAATATTCCAAGGCCTGGTCATACAGTTCCAGGTGGCGGTAGATCTTGCCAACTGAAATATACAAGAATGTCAGGTTCGGGTTGATCTTTATCGCTTCTTTGTACTGCTGGATCGCCAGGTTATACTCACCCAGGATCTCGTAGGTATAAGCCTGTATGCGATGGACATCCATCAAGCTGGGATCTCTTTCCATAGCCTGTTGAATGTACTGCTGCGCCTGGACCCAGCGGTACTGATCGATCAGGATCTCAGCGTAATATGCCAACGCAAGGGTATTGGTGGCATCATACTGCAATGCCATGGTTGCCTCAGCTTCTGCTTCGTTCAATAGGGCTTCTGATTGATCGCCCACCAGGGTGGAATTCGAGTTCCAGTCCAGGACAAATGCACGAACCGCCAGGACAGTACTGTCGGTCGGGGCGATCTCCTTTGCCATGTTGATCGTATCCAGCGCTTCTGACAAACGGGTCCGTCTTTCCTGGTCGGTGGTCAGCAGGTTGGATGAATATGCCTGCACCTGGGCCAGTTTAACCAGGATCGTAACATCCGTGGGATCCAGTTCAATCGCTTTTTGATAGGCAGCGATGGCCTTATCCAGGTTGCCGGCCAAAAAGTGGGTGTTAGCCTCAACCACGAAGGAGTTTGTCGTGCGCGTTGGGGTCATCGTTGGCATGAACAACGGTTCTATGTCGCCCCTGGCATATGAACGCAGCACCCCAACCAGGGCAACGATCAGGACAAGCAGGATCATCACCCGGAATGGGCTCGATCGTCGCTTGGGATTGCGGAATTGGATATCTTTGCCTTCGAGTTGCATGGTCTATGGGGTGTTGGTCGGAGCTGGCGTCTCAGTCGGCGAAGGCGTCGCCGTCGGTGGATTTTCCAGGTTCTCTTCACACTTGCTGATGATCGCCTCGGCATTAAACATGGCGGTCTCATCATCTGGAACCCCCTGGATCATTGCCTGGGCGACCTGTACCGCTTCGTTGCAGCGGTTTACGTTGGACAATGCCAAACCATAACGGCTGAAGATTTCGATCACGCTGTTGCTGTATTCCAGGGGGATGCCCTCAATGACTTCCCCAGAATCAGCAATGCCGCCCCGTACAGCCAGTTCCAGGTACTTCAGTGCCTGGTTATATTGCGCATTGCGGTAGTACATCGTTCCGAGGTTGGCATTGAGATTAGGGCTGACAGGGTCATCTTTGAGAGCTTGCTCGGCATATTGGATCGCCTTGGCGAACTCACCCAGCCGTGCATAAACCCGGGAAATGTAAAAGTTGGGGTCCGGGTCGGTGGGGTTCAGGGCATAGGCCTTGGTGAACTCAAAAACAGCCAGATCGTATTCTTCCATTGCCACATAGTTGCGTCCCAGCGCCTGGCGCAAGGCGGCTACGTTGCCATTAATTTCCACTGCAACTTCCAATTCCTCGACTGCTTCGCTGTAGTTGCTGGTGACCTCCAGGACAAATCCCCTTGCCCAGCGTGCCTCAAGCAGGTTGGGGTTCAAGGTCCAGGCGGTTCGGGATTCCTCGATCGCCTTATCCACAGTGCCAAGTTCACCAGCCCCATCCGAAATGCGCAGAGCAAGGATGTAGGCATAGATGGCATGCGATATTGCACTATTGGGGTCTACCGTAATCCCCTGCTTGACATACGCTTCTGCATTCAGGTAATCACCCTGCAAAGCCACAGCCCAGGCCAGCAAGGCATAGGCATCCGGGTAGTTTTTGTTCAACAGGATGGCATTTTCTGCATTGACCCTGGCTTCTTCAAAGGCACCGGTGTAGATCTGCAGCTTCGCCAGGTTAATGTAATTCAATACTTTCTGTGGATCGGCTGTGACCGCCTGTTTATATACTTCAACAGCAGCAGTGTATTTTCCTTCGCTCACCAGGCCTTCTGCTTCCAACTCATATGAAACCGGATCACGGGTTGGCGTGGGTGTCGGCAGGAAAAGGGGTGGGATGTCCGGCACCACAACGATATTCAGGTAGATCAGCCCGCCGATCGCCAATAACAGGAATCCGATCATGAACGGGTTGGGGCGTTTCCGTTTTGGCTTTAAGGATAGTTTGCTCCCTCGAAGATACATGAAAACATCATATCATCAATCAATTTCTTGTTCAAGCCTGCCATTTAATGTTAATGCAATGCTTGCAGATTCTAAAGAGGGTGATTTTTCCATCCCAAATAGTCTTCCCCTGCTATTTGTCTCCTAAAAGGAGTCACAGTTTCGTAGTTTCGCAACTTCGCTGCACATGTACCCCCGCTGCGAAACTGAGAACATATATGATAAAATTCGCCCATGCTGGTGGATATCTTCAGTCTCTTTCCCGAAGTATTTCAACCTTACCTTGAGATAAGCATCCTCAAGCGCGCAATCCAGAACTCATTCCTCGAGGTCAAGACCCACAATATCCGCGATCACGCTACCGACCGCCATCACACCACGGACGATACACCTTATGGCGGTGGCGGCGGGATGATCATGAAACCAGATCCGGTCTTTGCAGCGGTTGAATCTGTCCTTGGTTCTCCCCCCAACTGCCCGGTGATCCTTCTGTGCCCCCAGGGTCGGCTTTTTAGCCAAAGCATAGCCCGCGAATTTGCCCAGTTTGATCATTTTGCGCTGGTCTGTGGACGATATGAATCTTACGATGAACGCATCCGCGAGCACCTCGTAACCCACGAGGTATCAATCGGTGATTACATCCTCACGGGTGGTGAATTACCCGCCTTGATCATCCTGGATGCAGTTGCCCGCCTCATCCCCGGTGTTTTGGGTGACTCTGAAGCCACCCAGGACGATTCCTTCTCCAGTGGTCTGCTTGAATATCCCCACTACACCAAACCGCCCGAGTTTCGCGGCTGGCAGGTGCCGGAGATCCTGCTTTCCGGCAACCACGCCGCCCTTGATCGCTGGCGTCACGAACAATCGCTCATCCGGACGCTGGAAAGGCGGCCTGATCTGTTGCTCAAGGCCCACTTGAGCGATTCGGACCGGAAATTCCTTAAGCAATACCTGGATAAAAAATCCAGTGAATAGTCAATTTATTATTTAGAAGGAGAATTCATGAAACGACTAAATTACGGCAGGACATTTTTACTCGGATTTGGCTTTTTTGGCGTCATGGTCATCTGGGCGGTCTACAACTCATTCGTTCCGCTCTTCCTGGCCAACAAGTTCAATGTGCAACCGGCAATGATTGGTTTCTTCATGACCATCGACAACATTGCTGCCCTTTTCATCCAGCCAGCGGTAGGCTCAATCTCTGACCGCCTACGTACAAAGATCGGGCGCCGATTGCCCTTCATGCTGACTGCTGCCCCAATAGCCGCAATCGCCCTGGCGATCGCCCCCATGGTTGCCATCCCCATGCTGAATATCGCTGAAGGTGCACGTTTGCCCCTATTTGTCACGTGTACCGTGACATTCGTATTGGCCATGGCCATCTGGCGCACACCGATCGTTGCCCTGATGCCTGATATCACGCCCTCCCGCTTCCGATCACAGGCAAACGGTGTGATCAACTTCATGGGTGGGATCGGTTCGATCATCGCCTTCCTTATCGGCGCACAACTGTACAAAATTAACGAAGCCTATCCGTTCTGGCTGGGTTCGATCCTGGTAGTTGTGGCCGTATTGCTGGTATTTATCTTCATTCGTGAACCAAAAGTATTTGAAGAGAACCCTAACGCTGAAAGACCGAACCTGTGGCGGAGTCTTGCCCAGTTATTCAAAGAAAAACAGCATGATGCATTGCGGATTTTCTTTGCAATTTTCTTCTGGTTTGTTGCCATGAACGCGATCGAGACATTCTTTACACTTTACGCCAATAAGTACCTGGGAATGCCCGAAGCGGATAGTGTGCAGATCCTGACTTTAAACTCCCTGATGTTTGTCATTGGTGCGCTACCTGCAGGTTATATAGGCGGTAGGATCGGACGCAAAAAGACCATCAGTATTGGATTGGCTCTTATGATAGCCATTATGGGAAGTATTTTCTTTTTCACCAAAGATATGCTCCTAGTGCCCCTCTTCAAGTTGCCCATGTTTGGTAATGTACCGGTTGTCGGCCTCCTGCTGATGTTCGCTGGGCTGAGCTGGTCACTGGTCAACATTAACTCACTGCCAATGGTAGTCGACCTGACAAATGCCATCCAGATCGGTACCTATACCGGTCTCTATTATCTTTTTTCCACCATGGCAGCCATTGCCGGCCCCAATATCAATGGTTGGATTGTTCAATTGACCGGTAATAACTATTCATCCATCTTTATCATTGGTCCGATATTCATGATCGCTGCCCTGGTTTCGATCCTTGGCATGAAAGGCGGCGAGGCCCGCCAGGCTGATCATATCTTCGCGGACGAGTCCGCGGGTGGAGAAGATGCAACCTTAAAAGAATAGATTCATCTTGTCAAGTTTGAGCATTCGACTTATACTATGAAATACTGCATGACTTGTTAATTCGGTTTTAATACATGCATCAAAATCATTTTTTGTTTGGAGAAGGAGAAAATATGAGCAAAAAGATCTTTACCGTATTGAGCTTCCTGATCATCACCAGCATGCTTTTGGCTGGTTGTGGTCCAAAAGAAGCAACTGAAGCTGATTGTGCCAAAGCAGAGGTCCTGTGTGTCGGTTTGGTGACGGATGTCGGCGAAGTGGACGACAAATCTTTCAACCAGTCCGCATGGGAAGGCGTCAAGAAGGCTGAAGCTGAGTTGGGTGCGATTGTCAACTATGTTGAAACCAAAGACGCCAAAGACTATGCCTCCAATATGCAGCTCTTCATTGACAAAAGCTATGATGTCATCGTGACCGTCGGTTTTGCCCTTGGCACAGCCACTGTCGAAGCCGCCAAAGCCAATCCCAATGTCAAGTTCATTGGTGTTGACCAGGGTCAATGGAGTGAGACCGTCCCGAACGTAGCCGGCCTGATCTTTGATGAAGGCAAATCTGGCTTCCTGGCTGGTGTTCTGGCTGGCAGTTTGACCAAATCCAACACTGTTGCAGCTGTACTTGGCACCGACCTGGTTCCCCCGGTTGTTTCCTTCAACCTGGGCTACATTGCCGGCGCAAAGTATGTCAATCCTGATATCAACGTCATTTCAACCTACCATCCTGGTGGCATGGATGTAGCCTTCACCGATCCTGAGTGGGGTGCTGCAACCGCCAAACAGGCCCTGGAACAGGGTGCGGATGTAGTCTTCGGTGCTGGTGGCAAGACCGGTAATGGTGCGCTCATTGAGACCGCAGCCAAAGCTGGTGCTTTCTGCATCGGTGTTGACTCTGATCAGTGGGAAACAGTTCCGGAAGCACATGCCTGCCTTGTCTCTTCCGCAATGAAACTGATCACCCCCGGGGTCTTCGATCTGATCAAGTTAGCCAAGGATGGCGCTTTCCCAAGTGGTAATTTCTTTGGTGGTGCCGGGTTGGCTCCTTTCCATGACTTTGATTCTGTGGTAACCCAAGCGATCAAGGACAAACTGGCCGAAGCTGAAGCAGCCTATGATGCTGGTCAGATCACGCTCCAGTAACCTACATATTCTCACAAGTCTAAGAGATTAAGTTAAGATTCAAGGCGACGCAACAGCGTCGCCTTGATTTATAATTGATACATATGAAAGGAGGTTCTCTCAATAAATGACCGCAGAAACTTCCGTTAAGAAACCAGCAAACTGGTTATTATCGATATGGCGCAGCATCCGTGTACCACTGGTTGCAATTATCCTCGCTCTAATTATTGGGGCGATCATCCTGCTGGTGACAGGCGTCTCACCCATCAAAGCCTACCTTGCACTCTTCAAGGGTGCCTTTGGCTCCACCAAATACCTGCAACGTACCCTCGAAAAGACCACACCCCTGATCTTCAGCGGCCTGGCAGTAGCTTTTGCCTTTAAAGCTGGATTGTTCAACATCGGTGCCCAAGGACAACTGCTATTGGGTGCCATTACCTCTGCATTTATCGGGTTTTCGTTGAAAGGACTGCCGCCAGTCCTTCATATCTCATTGGCACTCATCGGTGGCGGGCTTGCTGGTGCATTTTATGGTTTTATTCCTGGCATGTTACGCAGTTTCACCGGCGCCCACGAGGTGATCACCACCATCATGCTTAATTATGTCGCCATCAACATCACTGATTACCTGGCAGATGGTCCATGGAAGGATACCAGCCCAGGCAATGTGGTTGCCATGACACCCCAGATCGAACAATCTGCCCGCATCCCCTTCATAGGCCCGGTGCCTGTGGGTTTCCTGATCGCCATTGTAATATCTGTGCTTATCTGGTATATCCTGGGCAAGACCAACCTGGGCTTTGAAATCCGCACTGTAGGGCTCAACCCGCATGCCGCAAAGTACGCCGGTATGCGCACCAAAATGATCCTGGTTCTTACCTTGGTCATCAGCGGTTTGTTGGCTGGTATTGGTGGCGCAGTGGAGACCCAGGGTGTGGTGTACCGCTATCAACCCGGGTTTAATACAGGCCTGGGATTTGACGGCATCACCATTGCCCTTCTGGGACGTACCAGCCCCCTGGGTGTCATCCCGGCAGCGCTGCTGATCGGTGCCATGAAAGCTGGTTCAAATGTCATGCAGTTTGAAGCAGGTGTTGCAAAAGAGATACTGGATGTGATCCAGGCGCTGATGTTGTTCTTCGTCTCGGCAGACATGATCGTGCGTTGGATCATCCGCGTGCGCAAGGAATCTGCAGAAGAAGTTACTTTGACCACCAGTTGGGGGCAAAAATGACCAGCTCATCGTTGTCGCAGGTAAAAACTTATTCTTTCTGGTACCGTTATAAGCGGTATATCATTCCTTCTGTTCTGGCAACACTCCTGTTGATTGCCATCATCATTTTTTACCGACTTAATCCCGCTGTCACACAGGCAGTGTTAGCATCCACCATCCGGCAGTCCACGCCCCTTATACTTGGAGCGTTATGTGGCATTCTCTGCGAACGGGCGGGTATCGTCAACATCGGTATTGAAGGCCAAATGCTCCTTTCTGCATGGACAGCTTATATGATGAATGTCTGGAGTGGTAACCTGCTCCTGTCGGTTATTGTCGGTGCCCTTACGGGTGCGCTGCTTGGAATGCTGCTGGCATTCACCTCGGTAACTCTTAAACTTAACCAGATCATTGGGGGAACAGTGATCAATATCCTGGCTCTCGGACTGACCGGTTTCCTATACCAGACCGGCATGACCACCAAGGGCAAGTTGCAACCCATCCCGCTTGGTGGCCTGGCTGATATTCCCCTGGTGGGACCGGTTCTCTTCAACAACCCACCGATAACTTACACAGCCATAGCATTGGTCTTCCTGCTGCAGATCTACCTATTCATGACGCCCTGGGGTTTGCGCACGCGCTCGGTTGGTGAACATCCCCGCGCAGCCGATACCCTTGGGATCAATGTTTTCCGAACGCGTTACATCAACACCATCGTTGGCGGCGCAATTGCCGGACTTGCCGGGGCTTTCCTGACCCTTGAGGCAGTAGGTTCATTTGAGCGAGGCATGACCAACGGTCGCGGTTTCGTAGCCCTGGCGGTGATGATCTTCGGAAAGTGGAACCCCATTGGCGCCTGGCTGGCAGCGCTGCTCTTTGGCTTTGCCAATGCCATGCAGACCCAGTTCCAGTTCATGGGTACATTTGATATTCCACACCAGTTCATCGGCATCATCCCCTATGTGCTCACCATCATTGTCGTTTCAGGTTTTGTGGGTCGCTCCAGGCCACCAGCCGCTGAGGGTGAACCCTACGAGAAGGAGTGACCATGGAACCGAATTATGTACTGGAAACCAAAAATATATGTAAAGATTTCCCGGGTGTCAAAGCCAATGTCGATGTTGACATTCAGTTGAAAACAGGCGAGATCCTGGCGATTTTGGGTGAAAATGGCGCTGGCAAGACCACCCTGCTGAATATCATCTATGGACTGTATAGCCAGGATTCTGGCGAGATATTGTTAAACGGTAAGTCTTCTCCCATCAAGAACCCCAACGATGCCATCAAGGCAGGCATTGGTATGGTCCATCAGCATTTCATGCTCGTGCCGGTATTTACTGTGCTTGAAAACATCATCCTGGGATCTGAGGTTCTCTGGGGTCCCTTTATAAACAAATCGAAAGCACGCCAGAAGATCATTGAATTATCCAACCTTTACGGGCTGGAGGTCGATCCGGACACAGTTGTCGAAGACATACCGGTTGGTGTACAGCAGCGTGTCGAGATCCTAAAAGCGCTCTATCGTCATGCCAATATCCTTATCCTAGATGAACCCACCGCTGTCCTCACTCCGCAGGAGACAAATGACCTCTTTGGAATTATAAAAATTCTCAAGGAGCAAGGCGTATCGATCGTGTTCATCACCCACAAGCTGAAAGAGGTCCTGGAAATCGCTGATCGTATCATCGTGATGCGGCGGGGTAAGGTCGTCGGAGAAACCATCCCATCCGAGACCAGTGAGAAAGAACTGGCCAACATGATGGTGGGTCGTGAAGTTCTCCTCCAGGTGGAAAAAGGAATTGCCCAACCGAAAGAAATCGTATTTGAGGTAAAGCACCTTACTGTCAAGGGCTCCAGCCAGATGCACACAGTGCATAATGTGTCCTTCGAAGTAAGGGCGGGCGAGATCCTTGGACTGGCAGGCGTCCAGGGAAATGGCCAGACTGAATTGGTCGAAGCGATCACCGGACTGCGTAAGCCCGATGAAGGGATGATCATCCTGGATGGTAAAACAATGCCCATCCAGTCCCCCAGGGTAATGGTTGAAAACGGCATGGCCCATATCCCAGAAGACCGCCACAAGCACGGTCTTGTTCTGCCTTATGAACTTACTGACAATTTTGTGTTGTGCACTTATTACCAGCAACCTTACTCCAGGGGTGCCATCCGCGATGAAAAAGCCATCCTGGAAAATGCAGTCGAGTTGATCCAACGCTTCGACGTGCGCACACCTTCACCCCACTCCATTGCAGGCAACCTTTCGGGCGGCAACCAGCAAAAAGTGATCGTGGGACGCGAGTTGAGCCGCCCGGTCAAGATCGTCATTGCCAACCAACCCACCCGTGGGCTGGATGTCGGGTCAATTGAATACATTCACAAGACCCTGGTAAAAATGAGAGACCAGGGCGTGGCTGTGTTGTTGATCTCAGCCGAGTTGGATGAGATCATGGGTCTTTCCGACCGCATCGCCGTGATGTACCGTGGTCAGATCGTTGCCACAGTCAACGCTGCTGACACCAGCCGTGAAGAAATGGGATTGTTGATGGCTGGCTTGAAACAACAGCAGTCTGAATAAAACTACAATAGTATAAAAAGTTGCCGAACTCCGGCAGCTTTTTTTATCTTCACCACACAATGGAAGTGTGCTTTACGCAGCATGGTATGGCAGGGTAGCAACGCCTAACTTCAGGCGCATTATTCACTTGATTCACCTTTGCCCTTTTACATTTGAGTTTCGTTGAGATGATTTCCGATTGTAAGCATTTCCGCACATCCAGAACTTGATCGAGTGCTTTGACCTGGTGCTTGGCGGGAAAAAGAAAGCCTCATCCTGCCCCTCAGGATCGGCGATACCAGGATCGTGTGCGCCAGGGGTATAATGCTGTTATACAATTAGTTGCGAGATTAAACCTATGCCACAATCAGACCCCAACCAGATTCGCCATCATGTCCGTGAGAATTTAAGCAAGGTCAGTTCCTGCTGCGCTGGTTCATCCTCCTGCTGTGGGGGCAGTTCGGAGGATGATATTATCTCAATTTCCGCCAACCTCGGTTATTCCGAACAGGACCTGTCTGTTGTACCACAGGGAGCAAACCTGGGCCTGGGGTGTGGCAACCCTCAGGCAATCGCTGGTTTGAAACCCGGTGAGACGGTCCTTGACCTGGGATGTGGTGGTGGATTCGACTGCTTCCTGGCAGCCCGTGCAGTCGGGGAACAAGGCTATGTGATCGGCGTAGACATGACCCCTGAAATGCTGGCCAAAGCACGTCAGAACCTGGCAAAGACAACCTTCAAGCATGTGGATTTCCGCCTGGGTGAGATCGAGAACCTGCCGGTGGCGGATGGCATTGTGGATGTGATCATATCAAACTGCGTGATCAATCTCTCGCCTGAAAAATATAAGGTATTCCGCGAGGCTTTCCGTGTCCTGAAATGCAGAGGCCGCCTGGCGATCTCTGATATAGTCCGCACAGCAAATTTGCCACCAGAATTGCAGGCAGATCTCAAGCTCTACTCTGGTTGTATCTCTGGCGCCTCTTCGATAAGTGAGTTAACAGAGATGCTTTCACAGGCTGGCTTTCAGAAAATCCGCATCACTCCAAAAGATGAAAGTAAAGGCTTCATCCGCGACTGGTTTCCTGGCAGCAAAGCTGAGGATTTTGTGCAATCAGCAGCGATCGAGGCAGTAAAGCCTTAAAATTGTCTTTCCCGGTCATTAACCCGGGAAGTGTATGCATAAGGTAACTGCCAACAAAGGGCTGATGATGCCCATTGCTTGTATTACAATATCCCTATGAACGCGAATCAACCGATCTACCTCGACTATAACGCCACCACACCCATTGCCAAAGAGGTTGCCGATGCCATGGCACCATTCCTCTATGGCAATTTTGGCAATCCCTCAAGCATGCACCTTTTAGGTGCGCAAACCAAGCTGGCAGTGGAAAATGCCCGCGGGCAGGTTGCCGGGTTGTTAAATTGCGACCCATCTGAAGTCATCTTTACCAGTGGCGGCACTGAAAGCAACAATTATGCCCTGCGCGGCGTTGCCGAGGCATACCGCTCCCGAGGAAACCACATCATCACCTCAGCCATCGAACACCCGGCAATCATCGAAGTTTGCCATTACCTCGAAACACAGGGGTACAGCGTGACCTACCTGCCTGTCGATCAATACGGACTGGTTGACCCCGTCGATCTACGCTCCGTCCTGACCCCCCAGACCATCCTGGTCAGCATCATGCACGCCAACAACGAGGTAGGCACGATCCAACCGATCCGGGAACTGGCAGAGATCACCCACCAAGGTGGTGCCTTATTCCATACCGATGCCGCTCAAACGGTGGGCAAGCTGCAGGTGGATGTGCAGGCGCTGGGGGTGGACCTGCTCTCGATCGCTGGACATAAAGTCTATGCCCCCAAAGGGATTGGTGCTTTGTATGTCCGTTCCGGCGTCAGGCTTGAAAAGCTGATGTACGGCGCCAAACACGAATCCGACCGCCGCCCGGGGACTGAAAATGTGCTCGAGATCGTCGGGCTGGGAAAAGCCTGCGAGATCGCTGCTCGTGACCTTGAAAAGAACATGTTCCACTTCAAACAGATACGCGATCGTTTGCATGAAAGCCTCGAAGATGCTCTGCCTGAAGGCAGCTTTTTGCTCAACGGTCACCCCGAACTGCGCCTGCCCAATACCCTCAGCCTGGCTTTTCATGAGGTCGAAGCCAATACGCTGCTTTCCGAAATCGGCGACCGGGTGGCGGCTTCAGCCGGGGCTGCCTGTCATGCGGATGAGATCACCCTATCGCATGTCCTCGAAGCAATGGTCGTACCAATCGAATATGCCATGGGGACGGTTCGTTTTTCGGTTGGCAGGGCGACCACACGGGAAGAAATCGACCAGGCAGTCGAGATTCTGAAGACTGCCCTGTTACCGTTGTTACCCCAAAAATCTCAACCCACTGAACTCATGTCAGAGGATATCAGAGACATCAAGTTGACCCATTTTACCCATGGCCTGGGTTGTGCCTGCAAGCTGCGTCCCCAGGCACTTGAGAAGGTGCTGGCAAACCTGCCGCCCTCCTTTGACCCCAAGGCGCTGGTGGATACCAGCACATCTGATGATGCGGCTGTCTACCAGTTGACGGATGAGATCGCAATCGTCCAGACTGTCGACTTTTTTACCCCGATCGTGGATGACCCTTATGCTTTCGGCGCCATCTCAGCTGCCAATTCGCTCTCGGATATCTATGCCATGGGTGCAACGCCGCTTTTTGGTTTAAATATTGTTGGTTTCCCTTCCAATCGGCTGCCGCTCAAAGTGCTTGAAGAGATATTGCGTGGTGCACAGGATAAAGCTAGAGAAGCCGGCATCAGCATTCTTGGTGGGCACACCGTGGACGACACAGAACCCAAGTATGGTATGGCAGTCACCGGCATCGTCCACCCTGGGAAAATCCTGCGCAACAGCACTGCCCAGGTGGGAGATGTGCTTGTTCTGACCAAGCCTTTGGGCATGGGCATCATCGCCACTGCGCTCAAAAGGGGCCTGGCAGACCAGACAACCGCTCAAAAAGCCATTGCCATCATGTCTACCCTTAACAAAATCGCTGCGGAGACCCTCGCGAATTTCACCGTGCATGCCTGCACCGACGTAACCGGCTTTGGACTGCTCGGACACCTACATGAAATGGCCGCCGGCAGCCAGGTAGATGTCGAATTGAACCTTTCTGCAATTCCCATCCTGCCCGAAGCACGTGCGCTGGCTTCTGCGGATGTGGTTCCTGGTGGGACGCTCAACAACCTGTCTTATGTGCATCCTTTTGTAACCTTTGAAGAAGGGATTTCACGAGTTGACCAGTTGCTGTTGGCAGATGCGCAAACCTCTGGAGGACTGCTGATCAGCCTCTCGCTCCAGGAGGCGGGTACTTTATTGATAGCTCTTGCCAATAACGGGGTTGAGGGACACATGATTGGTCATGTAAAACAAACCGGCAGCGGGAAGATCAGAGTGATTAAAGCAACAACCTGGTTTTGATCCGCAGTACTATAGATAATCTTTGTTTTAGTTTTCCAGGCCAGCCTATAATAAAAATTAACAAATCTACTCGAGGTTCTTATGACCGCAATTCAAGTTGAAAATATATCCAAATCATTTGGTTCCACCCGTGCAGTTGACGATGTCTCTTTTGAAGTTCAACCAGGCGAGATATTTGGGCTTCTTGGTCCAAATGGAGCCGGGAAGACCACCTCGCTACGCATCATCCTGGACATTTTTAAACCCGATACTGGATTGGTACAGGTCCTGGGTGGAAAGATGTCCGAGGAAAAGAAGAACCATATCGGTTACCTTCCGGAAGAGCGTGGGTTGTACCAGGATATTCCTGTAGAACGCTGCTTGAACTTCATGGCACAGCTAAAAGGGTTGGATAAAAAAGTAGCTGAAGAACGTATTGCCAAGATGCTGAAAACCTTTGACCTCTATGATGAACGCAAGAAAAAGGTTAAGGAACTCAGCAAGGGTATGCAGCAAAAAGCCCAGCTTATCACAACTTTGGTGCATGAGCCCCAATTAATCATTATTGATGAGCCTTTCAGCGCACTGGACCCCGTAAACACTCAGATGGTCAAAGACATCCTCCTCCAGGAACGCAACAAGGGTAAAGCAGTGGTGATGTGCACACACCAGATGGCCCAGGTGGAACAGTTATGCGACAGGCTGGTTTTGATCAACCACGGTCAGGTGGTTCTTGATGGCACCCTCAGTGATATCCGTCGCAAATTTGCCAGTCGGGATGTGCTCGTTCTTTATGATGGCGATCTGCCATTGAACATTCCCGGCGTCAGGCAGGTTGTTCCGCACAATGGCCGCCGCAAACTCGTATTGGACGAAACAACCACACCCCACCAGGTTCTCAAAGAATTAGTTAACACCGGGGTTCAGCTTGATGACTTTGAGATCGCTGTTCCCACCCTGGATGAGATCTTTATCAAGATCGTCAGCGGAAGGGACCTCGAAAATGGATAAGTTCTGGCAGATCGTCAAGTACGAATACACCCGTCATGTATTCCGCAAACGCTTTATATTTGCCCTGCTCAGTCTTCCGCTGATGCTGGTTTTTCTATTGGGCATTACCCTGCTTTCCGGGTTGCTCATCTCAGACAGGTCACCAGTTGGTTATGTTGATAATTCAGGCATCCTCTCAGACGCCGTTATGACTGGAAATCCCAAAGATCCCTTTGAGCCCGGACTGAGCATGATCGCTTATCCATCAGAAGCTGAGGCTGAGTCTGCTTTATCATCCGGTAAAGTCCAGGCATTTTTTGTGGTGCCTGAAAACTATCCTGCAAACCTGAACATTCCTTTGCATTTTTCAGCAGATCCAGACGATAACATGCTGATGCAAGTCAGGGATTTCATCAAAACCAACCTGTTAAGAAGCCGCCCGATCGCTGACCTCGAACGGATTCAAGCCGGGACCACCTTTATCCAGGTCTCCCAGGATGGCTCACGCCAGTTTGCAGAAAATGAATGGTACAACCTGGCAATCCCAATTCTTGTGGCGATCTTATTCATCGTGGTGATCATGACCAGTGGGGGGTACCTGCTACAGGCAGTTGTGGAAGAGAAAGAGAACCGCACCATGGAGATCATTGTTACATCTGTCTCCCCCATGCAGCTCATGGCTGGCAAGATCATTGGCAATATCAGTGTTGGGCTAACCCAGCTATTCATCTGGCTATTCTTCAGTGGACTGGCGATCCTGGTTGCCAGTCGCTCTATTCCTTTTCTTTCAAATATTAAACTGCCGTTGGATTACCTGGTAAAGAACCTGCTTTTCATCCTGCCTGCTTATGTTTCAGTTGCTGCAATGATGGCTGCATTAGGCGCAACAGTGACTGGTTCACAGGAAGCCCAGCAGGTATCCGGCATCTTCACACTACCAATCATGATGCCGTTGTGGTTCGTTGCCCCCATTTTAAGCAATCCCAATGGTCCGATCGCTGTTTTTCTCTCCTATTTCCCACTGAGTGCCCCAATTACCCTGGCTTTGCGTATGGTGTTCACGACTGTAACAGACCTCCAATGGTCAATATTCTTTATTATCCAGGTCCTATTTGCCGTGTTCATGCTCTGGTTGGCAGCACGCGCATTCCGCATCGGCATGCTGCAGTATGGAAAACGCATCCGGTTGGTGGATATCTTACGGAAGGAAGTGCGCCATGTCTAAAACCTGGGTAATCTTCAAATACGAATTGGTCAATACCCTGACACGGCGTTCATTTCTTGTTACACTTTTCATCATTCCACTTATTCCAGCCATCCTGGTGGCTGTGTTGGGCTCAATGGGAGAACAAAACAAGCAGGCGGTTGCCCAGTTATTCACCCCCAACCTGGGGGGTGTACAGGCTGAAGGCTATGTTGACAATGCAAATCTCATCCAGGCTTTTCCTGATTGGCTGCAGGAAGGTCGGTTTGTTCAGTTTGAAGATGAAGCCTCTGCCAGCCAGGCACTTGATAATGGCAGCATTTCAGGATATTACTTGGTTCCCAAGGATTACCTGACTTCTGGTACAGTAAACATGACCCACTCGGAATTCAACCCGCTTTCAGGTTTTGAAAAGAGCAGCCTTTTTGAAGAGGTGATCAGGTACAACCTGCTGGGGGCTGACCCGGAAACATACGAACAGTACGTCAACCCGGTGAATTTTGAGTTCAGGAGTGTGAAACCGGGCACTGAAGCGCCCCAGGCCTTCAGCACCCTGGGGTTCTTCCTGGCATACGGCGTGACCATGCTTTTTTATGTCATCGTGATCAGTTCCTCTAGCATGATGTTAAACAATGTCACCAAGGAAAAAGAGAACCGTGTAATCGAAATATTGTTGTCAACTATTGACCCACTCCAGTTATTTACTGGAAAAATCCTTGCCCTGGGTGTAGCGGGGTTGTTACAGGTAATTGTCTGGTTTGGTTCCGGATTAATCATCCTGCGCCTGGGCGGGAATGCCCTTTCCATCCCAGAAAACTTCCAGTTGCCATTTTCTTTGTTAATCTGGAGTATCGTATTTTTCCTTCTCGGATATACACTTTATGGCAGCCTGATGGCAGGGATTGGCGCAATGGTCCCCAACCTGCGAGAAGCTTCACAAGCGACATTTATTGTCATTGTCCCGATCATTACCCCGGTTGTCATGCTCAGTGCGCTGATCAACAATCCTAATGGACTGTTGGCGGTAATTATCAGCATATTTCCTCTCACCTCACCCGTAGGCATGATGACCCGTTTGGCAGCTGCCAAAATTCCCATCTGGCAGCCTATCCTGGCAGCAATCCTGCTGCTGGTTACTGTCATCCTGGTCATTCGGGGTGTTGCAAAGCTTTTCAAGACCCAGACCATGCTCACTGGCCAAAAATTTACTCTCACTGCATTCTTAAAGGTCTTCTTACAGAAAGCCTGATTAAGGCAAGTGCAACAAGATTGTAGTGGAGGGTTTCAAGACATTCCACTACATATGTTTTTATCGGTCTCCCCATATAACATGAGTAGCTATAAACCGACACAACCAGGCAGTTTCTGAAAAGCAGGCATTCATTAGCATTCTTAAAATCTAATTTTCATTTTTTACCCTTATATAACTCCAACGCCAAGAACATCGGTTAAAATAATTCTCATGACGATCACTTTAATCATCCTTGTCATTGCTATCGTGCTCTTCCTGACAGAAAAATTTTCAGCTGACCTGGTGGCTTTGTTGGTCGCCCTCAGCCTGGGTTTGTCTGGTGTTTTGACCCTCGAAGAGACCTTCTCGGGTTTCAGCCGCCCGGCAGTCATCACCGTGCTGGCGATTTTTATCCTGGCAGAAGGACTGCGCCAGGCAGGTGTAACGACCTTGATAGGTGACCAGCTTCAGAAAATCGGTGGTAAAAAAGGCTCGACCCTGCTGATCTCTGTGATGATTTTTGGCGCGCTGCTTTCTCTTTTCATGAACAACATCGCTGTCGCAGCTGTTTTGTTGCCTGCAGTCCTGGCAGCCGCAGAGAGAACACGGGTCAGCCTTTCAAAACTGCTCATCCCGTTGGCATATGCAACCATTTTGGGTGGGATGGCGACCCTGCTCACCTCCACAAATATCATCGCCAGTGGACTGCTGGTGGAAAGCGGTCTGCAAGGTTATGGTTTATTGGATTTTGCGCCAATAGGTTTACCAGTGACTATCGTAGGCATTGTTTTCATCTACTTCTGGGGGAAAAAGGAATTACCCGACAATCCAGCGCATAATGCCATGGTTCCCCACACAGACTGGGTCGATACCTATAAACTTGAAGAACGCCTGGTTAGAGTTCAACTGACCAAAGGCAGTGACATTGTTGGAAAAAGCATTGCCAATTCCAGTTTACGCGAAACTTATCACATGAACCTGATTGCCATCGAACATGAGGGCAGGATCACCCTAAACCCATCCCCAAATACCCGACTGCAACAGTCAGACATCCTTCTTCTGGAAGGCAGGATCGAGGAGATGGATCAGGAAAAACTCAAAACAAACTTTATTGTGCTGCCTTCCCGGGATATTGATGAAGGAGACCTGGAAAACGCTGGTATTGAGGTTTGCGAAGTGATCCTGGCACCACGCTCTACTTTGATCGGTAAGACACTGACTGAAACCCACTTCCGTGAGAAATACGGCATGTTGGTATTGGGAATCTGGCGTGCCGGCCGTCCCATCCGCTCGGATCTCTCCCAGGAAAAAATGCAATTTGGTGATGCCCTGTTAATCCAGGGTTCCAAGACCCGCCTGAGCATCCTTTCGTCTGACCCTGACATGATCGTTCCACGGAATATGGACACTAACCATCACTTAGATCGCCGAAAAAGCATTTTTGCAGGAGTGATCTTTTTTGCATCGATCATCCTGTCTATTATTTTTCCCCAATTGATATCCCTGATCCTTCTTCTTGCCGGGTTGGTCATGATCCTGACTGGCATCGTAAAAATGGAACAAGCCTACCGGGCAGTTGAATGGAAAACCATCTTTATCATTGCCGGTATGCTACCGATGGGAATAGCCATCAGCAAAACCGGCCTTGCCGTCTGGGTGGCAAACTGGTTGATGAACGCATTTAGTGCACTGCCCCAGTATTGGGTCGTGGTCGCCTTGTTCCTCCTGGCTGTAATCCTTTCGCAGGTGGTGCATGGTGCAGTAGTTTCATCCATGTTGGTTCCGATCGCGATCACAGTTGCCATCTCACATAACATGAACCCCCGTTCCGTGGTGATGGCAATCGCCCTGGCGACCTCGATGACCTTTATCACCCCCCTGGGTCACCCGGTCAATATCCTGGTTATGGCCCCGGGTGGATATAAATTTCGGGATTACGTTAAAGTTGGCCTGCCACTGACGATCCTGTTGAGCATTTTGGTTTTGGTCTTGATCCCTCTGATCTGGCCGATGTAGATCCTCAGTGGGTGTGTTGCATCCAAGCATTTACAGGTTCTTTCCAGTTAATACATAGTCTCGCTTAACAGCAATTCAACTATCAAATAATACATATGGCTATTCATAATTATCGCGTTATAATCTTAACCAGTGATTAATTATGAATCCTAAAGGAGGATGAAATGAAAAAACGCCGATCAGCATTCATCATATTCTGCATGATAATCATATTACTATCTTCCTGCAATATTCCAAAAGCGACCAGCGTGCCGCCTGTAATTGAAGAAGACCCGGTTAGAACAGCAGCTGCCCTGACAGTGGCGGCCCTGACAACCCAACTGGCGGCTACCAGCGAAGGAAATATCGCCCTCACTCCAACCCCTCAACCTAGTGAAACCTCACAGCCGACCAATACACCTTTACCCACCAATACGCCTTTGCCATCAGCTACCAATACCCCACAAGGCGTATGTGACCAGGCGGGTTTTGTGACTGAAACAGTGGCTGATGATACCGACTTCGCACCGAACTCAACATTTACCAAAACCTGGACCCTCAAAAATACAGGCACCTGTACATGGAACTCCAGTTATGCCCTTGTGTTCACCAATGGCAACGCCATGGGTGCGCCAGCTGCCAAGCAGTTAACCACTGGCACAGTCGCCCCCGGGCAGTCTGTGACCGTATCGGTTGACATGACTGCCCCATCCGCCGTTGGTAAGTATAAAGGGGAATTCAAACTGCGCAACTCGAATGGTGTTATTTTCGGACTGGGGGCCGATAATAAGTCCTTCTGGGTACAGATCGATGTGGTGGTACTGAACACATCAAATTTCTTTGTCAACAATCTTTGTGCTGCCACCTGGACAAGCAGTGCAGGTAACCTGACCTGCCCCGGGGAATGGGGAAATCATAACGGCTTCTTCTTTGTCGACCACACTCCAGTTCTAGAGAATGGTTACCAGGATGATGAGCCTGGAATCTGGATGGCACCGCAAAATGTCAATGATGGCTGGATCAAAGCTGTTTTCCCGGCAATCAGCATTACATCAGGCAAGTATTTTGAAACCATCCTGGGATGCAACCAAAGCTACGACGAATGCAATGCCCGCATCCGCTTGAACTACAAGGCAGATGGCGGCCCGGAACAGAACCTGGCTCTTTGGACTGAAATCAATGATGGGTTGTTCAACCGGATCAAGCTGGACCTGAGTTCGCTGGCAGGAAAAAGTGTGCAATTCATCTTTATTGTTGAAGCCAATGGTTCTCCTTCGGATGACCTGATCCTGTGGTTCATGCCGGTTATCACACCTTGATCTGATAGGTCGAGAGATAAGATAAGGCTGGCATAAGAACCAGCCTTTTTGATTTCACATGCATTGATTATCTTGTAGTATCATAGGAAATCAAAACCAGACAAGTCTAGCCAAACTGGTCAAAGGAAAAATTTAATATCCTTTACTGGATGGAGCTATTTAATGAAAAACAAACAATCGACTCTATTATTTGTATTGATCACGGCCTTACTGATTCCAACTTTACCTGCATGTACACCCCGCACGCCTACCCTGACAGGTGACATGGTGATCACCAGTGTAGCACAGACAGTTCAGGCAGACCTGACCAGGGTTGCCGCATCCATCCCAACGAGCACTCCCACCCCTGAATCCACACCCACCAACACACCAGAACCATTCACGCCTACTGCCACCCTGACTGTCACACCTACCGGTCCAACACCCACAAACACTTCTGAAAACTCGATCGATTACGGTGTTTGGGTATCGTCCAATCCACCTGATGGCAGCGTTTTTGTTCCTTCACAGACTTTCACAATGGAAGTTACCCTTATGAATACCGGCGAGACTACCTGGACAACTTCCTATTACATCAAGTTTACCAGCGGTGAGCGAATGAACGCTCCAGAAAAGATCTTTCTACCCTACACAGTACCTCCCGGCAAGAATGTAGTTATCCCGATCACATTCAAAGCTACTGACTCTCTGGGATTAAAACGGAGCAACTGGTCGATCGTCACCGGGGCGAATAAGGAATTTTCAGTTTTCTGGTGTGAGATCGAGGTTGCGAGTGAACCTTTACCAACAAATACATCATCTACACCATAAGAATGATGCAATTACAGGCGTTTCCTGAATCCATTGAAGAGATGATCAAAGCCGAGGCGAAACGCCTTGGCTTTCCTTTTTGTGGCATCTGCCGCCCTGATCCGCCTGAGCATTTTGCCACCTACCTTCGATGGCTCGAGATAGGTCAAAATGGCAGGATGGATTACATGTCATCTCCAAGGAGTAAGGAATGCAGGGCTGATCCACATGTCCTCCTACCTGGCTGCCAGAGCATCATTTGCCTGGCAACGCCATATCCGAACATGGAACACGAAAGACAAGCAAAACAGGGGAAAGGCCGGATCGCTCTATTTGCCAGCGTCAAAGACTACCATAAGATCATTGCCAAGCGCCTAAATTCACTGGTTGAATTTATCTCCAGGCGGTCAAGCAAAACGATTCAGGCAAAGATCTGTGTAGACACATCCCCGATTCTCGAAAAGAGCTACGCACAACGGGCTGGTCTTGGCTGGATAGGGCGTAACTCTCTGCTAATCATTCCAAATTACGGTTCCAACTTTTTCCTGGCTGAGATATTGGTCGATTTAAAGCTCAATACCGACCTTCCCTATAAGTTTGATGGTTGTGGCGACTGTAATCGCTGCATTAAAGCTTGCCCTACCCAGGCGATCAACCCAGATCGCTCGATCAATGCCAATTCTTGCCTGGCATACCTGTCAATCGAACACAAATGGCCGATCCCCCGTGAGTTATACCGCTCCTTTGATGATCTCATCCTGGGTTGTGACATCTGCCAGGAGGTCTGCCCCAAAAACCGTCATGCATTGATCCTACCGGGTATCCCAGAACTGACCCACCCGATTATTAACCCTCAACCCGAGTTGATGGATGAACTGATGTTGACCCCTGACCTGTTTCAAAAACGATACCAGGATACACCTGTGTTACGCGCGAAATACCTTTATTACATGAGGAATGTCTTAATCGCCATGGGAAACTCGGCGTCACGGCACTACACCGAAGGATTACTCCTTTTTTATGACCGCTTCATTTTACATGAGGTTGGTGGACCTTACACTCAAGAAGAAATGCTTATGATCTACTCACTGATAGGTTGGGTGGACGATAACTGCCGGTGGTAAGTTAGTTGTTTATAATTACTGAAAGAATATTTTTGATCATAGCGAGGTTATTGAATGCCAACAGTACACGTGATTGAACACACCCACTGGGATCGTGAATGGTACCAACCATTTCAACTTTTCCGACTCCGCCTGGTACACCTGGTGGACAATCTCCTTTCGATCCTGGATAAAGACCCGGATTACCTGCACTTCATGCTGGATGGACAGACTATCGTGCTCGAAGATTACCTGCAGATGCGCATGAACAACCTGCCCAGGTTGCAGCAATATATCCAGCAGAACCGTGTCCTGATCGGACCCTGGTATATCCTGCCGGATGAGTTCCTTGTCTCTCCGGAGGCAACCATCCGCAATCTCTTGATCGGGAAAGGCATTTGCGAGTTCTTTGGTCAACGCATGATGGTTGGTTACATCCCGGATCCCTTTGGTCACATCAGCCAGATGCCCCAGATACTATGCGGTTTTCATATTGATACCGCCTGCCTGTGGCGCGGAGTGCCGGTGAATACGCCAACCTGCGTGTGGTGGGAAGCTCCTGATGGTTCCAGGGTCATGCTGGCGCATTTGTACACATCCTATGGCAATGCTGCCCATTTCCCATCCCAGGATCTTGAAGTCTCCTTACAACAACTCCACGACGCGATTGCCGCCCTAGAGCCTTTCAACCCAATCAGCCAGTACCTGCTGATGCGAGGTAGCGACCATCTCGAGCCGCGCTCTTACCTGCCTTCCCAAGTCAGAGCATTAAACGAGACCCTGAATCCTGCCATCCAGTTAAAACACAGTACACTGCCAGCTTACCTGGCAGCAGCAACTGCGGAAATTGATGCGCGCAATTTAAAGTTGCCCACAATTAAGGGGGAATTGCGAGATCCACATAAAGCGAACATGCTTCCGGCAGTACTTTCAGCACGTATGTGGATAAAACAACGAAACCATCACTGCGAAAACCTACTGGAACGTTGGGTTGAGCCTTTTTCCACATGGGCGGAGATGGTTTCGCGTGGCAAAGAGGCGTTCCTGGATGATCCGTCTTACCAGGCAATGCCCCGCATCGTCAACCCAGCCCCCCTAATCCACCAGGCCTGGAAATTGCTCATCACCTGCCATCCCCATGACTCAATTTGCGGGTGTTCGATTGACCAGGTACATAATGAGATGCGTCCCCGCTTTGACCAGGTTGAACAAATTGGTGAGCAGTTATTGAAACAAAGCCTGGATGCATTAGTCGCTGAAACGGACACCCTTTCGAATGCCCCATCCGGCTCATATGGCGCCATACAGGTGTTCAATGCGGCCCCAGGTTCTCAAACTGGCATGGTCTCCGTAGAGATCGATCTGAATGAAAAACATGGGTCTTTTGAAATATGTGATGAAGCAGGACGACCATTACCATTCACCTCAACCCCACCCCAAAAACACCTGATCGACGAAAATGCCTATGCCATTACCGAACTCCAGGCTTTGCTAGGTCAAGTTGCGCAGGAAGGGTATGCTGACAAACGCCTGGTAAGTGCTACTTTGGTTCAAAATGATGGCCAATTGCAGATCGAAGCATCTTTTTCTGCCATGCTTGAGCCGGATCTTGATAATCTTTCGCAAGCCTTTGCTGCAATCATGCAGGCGTTTATGGGACGTTCACCCGAAGAGCGGGTCAGGGTGAAGGTCTTCAATGTGCCAACCAGCCAGGTGACCCTGCTCGCCAGTGACGTGCCTGCACTTGGGATGCGAACCTACTGGATCCGACCAACCTCAGGAACTGCACATGCATCCGATTTTTCAGGGCATGATACCCTAGAAATCGAGAATGAGTTCCTCAAAGTGGCTGTTGATCGAAAAACTGACTCAATTACATTAACCGATAAGCGCAATGGCAGAGTCTTCAAGGGTTTGAACGTCTTTGTGGATCATGGTGATCGGGGTGATGAGTACAACTTTACACCACCTGAAAATGACAAATCTTTTACTCCGCTTATCGACAAGGTCAATACATTTACAGAAGGCATGGTCAGCACGATGGTCATTGATTATAATTTCGACCTGCCTGTGTCACTGGTTGAGAACCGGGGTTCACGTGCAAAGAAGATGGTCAAGTGTGCCTTGCGCTCCACACTTACCATGGTGAGCGGTGTGCCCCGCGTGGATGTCCGCACAGAATTCGACAACCTGGCACAAGACCATCGCCTTTCTGCCCACTTCCCCAGTGGCGTAATCAGCGACTACGCCAGGATGGATGGTCACTTTGATGTGCTCAAACGGAGCATTGATTTGCCAAAGACAGACCCCACCTGGGTAGAATTACCCCGCCCGGAAGTCCCCCAACGGGCTTTCTGTGATGTGTGCGATGAAAATTCAGGCTTGATGATCACCAACCGGGGGTTACCTGAAGTGGCAGTCGTTCGCCAGGAGGATGGAACGGCAGAGATTGCATTGACTCTCTTGCGTTGTGTCGGTTGGCTATCTCGGGGTGACCTGTGGAATCGGAAGGGTCACGCCGGACCAGGGCTTCCCACACCAGGCGCACAGGAGATAGGCAGGCATATCTTTGAGTATGCCATCATCCCGCATAGTGGAAACCTGCAAGATGCTGCCCAGATCGCCTATGCATTTGTTACACCGCTCAAAGCCAGCACCTCCGGTTTGCATCCAGGCACCATAACGGCAACCTGCGCATTTGTTTCATGCTCAACCTCAGAATTTGTAATCACCGCGATCAAACCTACAGAAAAAGGCGATGGATGGCTTATGAGGGGTTACAACAACTCCGATAATCCCATCCAGGTCCGGCTGACCACCAAACTGGAATTCAACCGGGCTAGCGAAGTGTTCATGGATGAAAGCCATAAGCGCTCACTGAACACGGAAGTGGATGGCAGCCTTCTGGTTGCAGTCGCTGAACACGAGATATTGACAATCAAATTTGAAAATGCCTGATCCTGAGCCCAGTTTTTTCATCGGGTCAATCCCGATCATGGGTGAACTGCTGCTTGCACCAATGGATGGCATCACAGACGCGCCTTATCGCGCCATGATACGCCGCCTGGGGTCGGCGATAAGCACCAGCGAATTCATCAACACACTCGAGATCAAATATCGCGAAAAAATGATGCTCAGGAAACTGAAATTTGAACCCTTTGAGCGACCATTTTCAGCCCAATTGCTGGATAATGACCCCATCCGCATGGCAGAAGCTGCCAGGATTATATTTGACAGGTTGCAGCCGGACATTTTTGACATCAATCTGGGCTGTCCTGATAGCGGGGTGGTCGGTCGGGGTGCAGGCTCTGCGCTGATGAAGGATCCATTAAAGATCAGCCAGATGATCCGCCTGGTTGTCGGCGCGGTACCTGTACCAGTAACCGCCAAGATCCGCCTGGGATGGGCAAATGAAAGTCAAAATTATTTAGAGATTGCCCATATTGTGCAGGAGGAAGGAGCGAAAGCGATTGCCATCCATGGACGCACCCGTAAGCTGGGTTATACAGGCACTGCCCGTTGGGAACCGATCGCTGAGGTAAAGCAGGCTCTGCACATCCCGGTGATCGGAAATGGAGATGTGCACTTAGTGGCTGATATTTCCCGCCTTAAGGTACTGACCAATTGCGATGGCGTGATGATCGGCCGCGCAGCCATCTCCAATCCATGGATATTCTCTTACCGCGACCGGGAGGACGTTTCTCCCGCAGAGGTAAGAAATTTAATGGAACAGCAATTAAGGGAAATGATTGCATTGGACGGTCTCGCAGGTCTGCGCCGCTTCCGCAAGTTTGTCAAGGCATACATCACGCCTTATCAGGTTGATAAAGAAGTAATTCATGCTTTGTTGACATGCAATGACCCTGAAATATTTCTTTCCATGGTCAACGATCTTTTCACGAGAATCTGATCTGCATGTAATTAATCGTAAAAAAATAGCCTCTGGAAACAATTCCCAGAGGCTTTCGGTCTTGTTGAAAAATAAGTTTATTACTTTCCCCTAATATGACGAATTTGAGTGGCTGATCTCCAAGTCGTTGACTTTCATAAAGGTAGGTACAATGATAGCCTGTGGGTTACGGGCACCATAGCTGGCAGAGACATTATATACAGTTTGCTGCTCCGCCAACCACTTAACTTTGTCACCGAATATTTCCAGCAGGCTTTGCGTTAACCTGACGTTGAAAGGAACTACAACAGAGCCATCCTTTTTAAACAACAGCGCCCCGAACCTTGATGAACCGGTGATCACACCAGCCATCGGATTGACGATGTTCATGTAATGGATATAGGGAATGTAAAGAATGTCTTTTTCCTTGGGCAGACCTGCCAGTTCTTTGAGCGTTGTGACCTTCATTTCACCACCACTAACAGTCATACTCTTGTGCATAACCGTATGACCGGTTGCCTGTGCACCGAACTCATCAGCATCATCCTGGAACCAGGTAAATGCTTTGAACACACCATTTTCAACGATGGGGAATGGATCGCGTTTCAGCCCAAAGAGATCACGCTTGAAGGGGAAGGTTTCGCGGCGGGTGGTATCATCGATCAAAGTGAACTTGTCAGAGAAGACCTTTTTCCCGATCATTTCCTCTGTCAGGAACGAGTAACCGCGTTTCATTGATCCGCCATTGGGTCCGATCCACTGCCACATGGTCAGCATTTCGGCAATAGCCTGAGGGCCAAAGACAACATCATATTTCCCCAAGGGCAATTGCTGGGGTGTATCATGTAGATAACGATCCAGGAGAAACTCTAGGTCCTCATGCAGCCTTTGCGGATCCAGGTCGCTTTTCTTTTGGGCAGATTGCTCAGCGTTCACTTCCCATTTGAGGTCCAGGTGCGACAGCACCACGGTTACCTGGGCATCACTGGTGATCATGAACAGGGAATGATCGGTCAATGTGCTCATCGTGGCAATAATGTTGGTGCCATTGGCAAAAATTCCTGATAACTTGATCAATTCATTTTCAAAGCCTGCCGATACCGTATTAAAATATGCCAGGCGCTCTTCATTGCTCAGAATTGCCAGGGCAGGGTCATAGCTGTTATCATCAGCAAATGTTTCCCCATAATGCGGGATGGTCGGGACATAATTAAGCGGTTGCACATGCTTGACCATCTCTGCAGCAATATCCACACCTTGCTTCATTTCATCCAATTTATCCAGGTTGGTGATCATTTCATAACTGGCACGTTTTGAGCCATCATGAACGGTAACTTCAACCCGAACGATATGTTCATTGGTATTCAAAGATATTGCCGAGTTGGCAAAACGCATGAGGTAACTGTCTTCTTCCTGGTAAAAGAAACTCGCTGTAATACCCTTCTTCAGGGAGTACTCTCTCAATGCTTTCAATAAGCCTAATACTTTTTCTTTCATTGCTACTCTCCGATCCTCACATTGTCAAAACGACACACCGGGATACCATGTCCCAGTTGCATGACCTGGCTTGGTTGACCCTTGCCGCAATTATCCACGTACCTGACTTCCCAGGTGGATTCATCGCCCACTGCAGTGAGTGAATTATAGAATTTGAGTGTTTCACCCTTATAAGTGGAGTTTTTTACCACTTTGGTGACCTTGCCATCCTCGACCAACCAGCCGATATCCGTAGCAAAGTGGAATTGCTCACGATTGGAACCGATCGACCAGCTTTTGTCTCCATCCAGGATGATGCCTTTTTCGGTTTTGGCGACGATATCATCCAGGGTGCCATCCATGCCTGGATCAATATTGATATTTGTCATACGCTCGATCGGCACACGGTAGAAGGTTGTAGCTCGATTGGCACCACTGCTCCCTTGGAAGATCTGTTTATGGGCTTTAGCGTTGGCTTCCTCAACCATCTGGCGACCTGTGATCGCACCGACCAGGATGCCTTTATCGATCAACAGGTTGTTCTGAGCTGGTACACCATCATCATCAAAGCCAAAGCTGCCAGGAGAATTGGGGAGGGTGGCATCAGCCCTGGCGGTCAATTTGCTGGAGCCATATCGCAGCTTTCCGAAGTCTTGCAACCTGACGAATGACCCACCGGCAAACGCCAGTTCGTAACCCAGGATGCGATCCAGCTCAAGGGCATGCCCGATGGTCTCGTGGGTCTGCAGGAACATGATCCCGGGCAGCAGGATCACAGATCTCTCGTCCTTAGGGCAATCATCTGCTTTAATGACCTCATTCAGTTCGCGCACTATGCGCTCTGCTTCAGCAAGAAAGCGTGTCTCATCCAATGTTTCCCAACCACGGGTATCCCCAAACTTGGCAGATTTAAACTTCCGCTCATGTGATTCACCCTTTTCGTCAAGTCCGACTACTTCGATCGAAGGGAATACTTCAATGATCTTCTTTTCGATCTCGCTGCCTTCTGAATCGATAAAGATCACCTGTTTGCGCATGAAGATCAACTGGCTCTGGCGTTGGAAAACACCGGGTTTGTTGAGTGCCGCATCCATTTTGCTTAAGAAAGCGATCTTGTCAGATAATGGTACTTCAAAGGGATCGATCTGGTTGGGGCTGGTGAAACTGCCTGTGATGGCATCTTTCTCTGCCAACCGGACCGGGAATGTTACCCGCTCGGCGGCGATGCGCGCATTATCAAAGGCTTTATCATATAAGCCTTTGAGGTCACCCAGGTCAGATGAGGCAGAAAAACCCCATGCACCTTTGTAAAGCACGCGGATGCCCATACCACTTTCGCGGGAAGCAGCAGCATTCTTCAAGTTGCCACTGATCATTGTCAGGTAATTGGCTTCCTCCAACGGATACCAGCGTGTATCCACATACGTAACGCCCTGACTCTTCAGCCTGTCTATTTGTTGCTTGATCTGTTGTTGCATACGATTCTTATCCTTGTCTACCAATCCAAGGATTGGGATTGGCCTGTAAATTATAAATGAAAGTCAGTTTTATGTTAGTAACAAACAATAATCTCATAGTTAACAAACTAAAACTCCCAACTAAGATATAATTCTTATATGGAAAAAATCACCCTGCTACCCTTTGATCTTCCCGGCAAGATTTATCGTAGCGCCCTGCCAAACAGCAGTATGTTTGACCCTGAGCATGAGATACTGCCCCTTTATCAAAAGGCAGGTATCAAGTGGGTGGTTGCCCTGACTCCGGATGAAGAAGCATTGCAATATACTGGCGTACACCTGCACAATCTTTATCGCCCATTGGGCATGGATGTCATCAACAACCCGGTTGAAGATTTTTCGGCGCCATCCTTTGGGGCGTTCGACACTGCCATACGCCTGGTAATCAACAATGCGCGGCGATCGAGGAATATTGCCATCCACTGTCATGCCGGGGTGGGAAGAACAGGAATGTTCGTCGCCTGTCTCGCCCGTGAACTTTGGGGTTTGGACGCAGAAAATGCAATAGCCTGGGTACGCCAGTATATTCCCAAAGCGATTGACACTCCCTACCAGGAGCTCTTTGTGGGGGAATACAAGAAGCCCCATGAAAAACAGCACTATCCCCAAAGCGTAAAGCTATAGAACAACATCTTTAAATAAGGTAGATTTCCACTAATTAACCTGATCCACATATCCCTGAGTAATAAAAAAAAATGAGCTCTTTGTGCGCTCATTTTTTCTAATAACACGAACCAGTTTAATGGATATTCAACCAAATTGTATAATTCCGAGCATGCCACTCAGCTGAATTATGCACACTGATTATCCAATCCTGGGAGACCGGTAGTGTTCCAACATAAGAATTTGTTTCATCCAAATCATTCATTAATACAGTGCCATCGACACCCCAAATGGAAATCCCCAGGTTTCCTTGTGGTTTAACTGTTAAGGTTAAGATCTGCCCGGATTGACCAGATACGATGTAGTTGTACACTTTATTGGGTCGCACATAGCCTTTTAATACAATGTCATTAGCTCCCAACCCAAAGTTGACCCTCTCCGGGATCATGAGGATAAGTGCGAAATCGATATTTGATCCCGCTGCACGGATATCTACAAGCCAATCCTGTGTAGAGGGCAGGTAACCGCGGACATGACCACTGTCTCCAATCAGGCTGATTTCAGTACCATCTCTCCCCACTACCGACAACGAACTTTCCTGTGCCGCAGTATAGGTGATATCCAACAGCTGCCCTTCCATCCCTTTTAGTACATATCGCTGTGTGCTATTCGCTTTCACCATCCCCACAACAAAAATATCCGTTCCCTGGGTTTCAAAGTTAATTCGTACTTCCGAAACAACTTCGGGTGGCAAGGATGTCAGAGTTGGCAGTGGTGTCGAGGTGGGTGGCTGAACTGTTGGCATGGGAGTATTGGTTGCTGTCGGCTCAGGCAGGGGTGTGTTTGTTGGTGGAATTACAGTAGGCGTGAAGGTTGGTTCTTCACTAGGGATAAGAGTCTCCACCGCAATCTGCGTCAGTGTAGACTGGACTTCTTGCATCGCCAAGGTCAATTGGGCATTGTTGTCAGTGGGCGAAGTGTTTGGTCCACATCCGGTCAGCAATAAACCAGTCACAAGAATTAAGACAACCAGCCTCGATTGTTTAGTTTTCATAAGGCACCTTTTCAAAGTAGATAATAACGGATGTGAACACCTGTTCTTTGATTATACAATATATTCTTCGTGAAGGAATGATCACTTACCATAATTCGAACATAGTCATAACAATAGTGAAATTTACACTAGTTATTACTAAGATATAGACTGCTACTGGATATCCAGCCAGAAAGTGTAATTCCTGTTACCCACTCCCGGCGCACTGCGCACATTTATTATCCAATCCTGGGAGATTGGTAACGTGCCGCCCCAACTATTGCCTTCACCCATGCTGCTCATCAAAACTGTGCCGTCGATTCCCCATAGAGAAAGTGCAAGATTCCCGGCAGGTGTGACCGAGACGTTCAAATCCTGTCCTGCAAGGGCATAAGCGATATAGTTGTGGACCCCTCCGGCTGGTACAAAACTATTCAAGGTGATCTCATGTGTGCCTGGTGCAAAATTGATGCGTTCCGGGATCATCAGGTAAAGCCCAAAATTGGCGTTTGCACCGGCTGCCCGGATGTCTATGAACCAGTCCTGGGTTGAAGGAAGGTATCCCCGGAAGTGCTGGCTTTCACCCATAGGCGAAAGTAACACAGTGCCATCCCTGCCTGAAACCGAAATTGCACACTCCTGACCCGAGGTGAGAGAGATATCCACCAGTTGACTGGCCATTGCCCGGAAGACATAGCGCTGGGTCGTATAAGATGGTACCATGCCCATCACTGAGGCATTGGTGGCATTGGTCTCAAAATTTATCCTGACTTCCGGTATAGCTGGCACAGCGGATGTGTTTGTTGCCGACGGCAATGGCGTGAGTGTCGGTAACATCGTGTTGGTAGCCGTTGGCAGCAAAGTGTTTGTGGCAGTCGGCTGCGGGGTATTGGTAGGTACAGAGGTCGTATCTTCTGCCTGTGAGGTTCCCTTGCCAGGTTGGGATTCTATCGCCATCTGGGTGAGGGTCGATTGGGCATATACCATTGCCAGGGTTAACTCCAACGGTTCCTGAGTCTTGACAACATCCAGACCACATCCGGAAAGGACGATCAAACCAATAATGACCAATAGTATTAACCAGGGATGTTTTTTATTCATGTGTCACCTTCCTTTGATGTAAGAAACGAATGCGACCGCCTGTTATCACGATTATACAACTTTTGTAACCATAAAAGTATTCGTCTTATCCTGACCCAATGCCCGATTTATGAAATTTTCAATTACAATAAGGATAAGATTCGCTGCAAGACTTTCACATCTTTCTACATAATCTTGGATGATCTTGCCTGGAGGAATTATGGAAACTTCAACTTTGCTTTTAATGATTGGCTTGGCGCTTTTAGCGATACTGCTGATCTTAACTGTTACAGTGTTGGTCCGAACCTTTGCTTCGTCTTTCACCAAAACTAAAAAAGAAGTGATCGCTCTGGCTGATGTGGATGGAGATTCAGTCGCGGAACACCTGGGTTTAGCTGTGCAATACCGCACTATAGCCAACCCGGACCTCTCCAAGATCGATCCCATCCCTTTCGAAGGCTTGAATCGCCTATTAAAGAAACTTTACCCCCTGGTTCATCAACGCCTGAAGTGCGAGGTCATCAACAAGTATTCATTGTTATTTACCTGGCTGGGGACTGACCCTGACCTGGATGCGGTCATGCTTACAGCCCACCTGGATGTCGTCCCTGCGGACGAGGGAGAGGATTCAGGCTGGCAGCACCCACCATTCAGCGGAGAGATCGCAGATGGAAGCGTCTGGGGTCGGGGCACCCTGGATTGTAAGAACAGCGTTATCGGCATATTGGAAGCAGTCGAGCAATTACTAAAATCCGGGTATACCCCCCAGCGAACCATTTACCTCGGTTTTGGTCATGATGAAGAGATTGGTGGGATGAATGGCGCAAAAGCGATCGTTGAGACACTGCAGTCGCGGAATGTCAACCTGGCTTGCTTGCTGGATGAAGGTGGTAGTGTTACCCAGGGTATGCTGGCAGGGATTGATGTTCCGGCAGGCCTGATCGGTATTTCGGAAAAAGGTGCGGTCAGCCTTCAAATGACAGCCCGCACTGATGGTGGGCATTCGAGTATGCCGCCTGCCAATACCAGCATTGGTATGCTTTCACTGGCAATTGCCGCATTGGAGGCAGATCAATTCCCGGCGCACCTGGAAGTGATCACTTTCTTGATGGGTTACTTTAGCAAACATTTGCCCTTCATCCAACGCATGGCGCTCGCCAACACATGGTTGTTTGGCAGCATGCTGAAACGTAAGCTTTCAAAACTAAACACAACCAATGCCATGATCCGCACAACCACTGCGCCAACAATTTTCCATTCGGGTCACACCTCCAATGTGCTGCCTGCAAAAGCAGAGGCAGTGGTAAATTTCCGCATCCTACCAGGGGATACCTTGCGCAGTGTTTATGAACGTGTCGTTAATGTTGTGGCAGATGAACGCATTGAAATCAAGCCTTATGAGGGAGAAACACTGGATGAAGCCGGCTGGGATCCCTCTCCGGTGGCCGATACAGACTCAGCCGAGTTCATTAAACTGACCCAATTAGTCGAAGCTGTCTATCCTGGTGCTGTTGCTGCACCTTTCCTGGTTTCTGGTGCAACAGACGCCCGCCACTACGCACCGATCTGCCAGAATGCATTCCGTTTTTCACCCATGTTCATTGAAAAAGAAGACCTCAAGACTGTGCATGGCATGAATGAGCATTTATCGATCGAGAATTGTTCACGAATGGTGGTTTTTTACATGGCATACATTGAAGGCATGGCAGGTAACCAGGTTGACCCAATACCTGACCTGCCGGGATGATCCAGAATCCTAAGCAGTGAACCGGAATGTTCAGAACATCCCGGTTCTTTATCTCTTTTTCAATTACAATAAAACCACTTAACCAAGGGAACTCTGGCCTCATGACAACAGAATTTGATTGCATTGGTTTGAATTGTCAATACCAAAGGCAGATCACGGACCTGCAGAACATGGTTATCTCAAAAGGCTACCATTGTGCCACAACAGGTGGAACATATTATGCATACCCGCTTGGGGAGGAAATCGAACTCTGGTCTGGTTCTGATAACCAACAAAAAAACAAATTCGTTTCAGTTCATGTAACCTCGTCTACAACAACCGAAATTGCACTTAATAACCGCTTTAAATTTAATGATTCACCCCTGGAAGGTTGTTTTGAGGGCTGGGTCAACCCCAAATTCATTATCGGCAGTCGTCCCCCGGATGTGTCAGGTGATTATCCCCTGACTTTTCGCAGCACCTCATTCCACTGGTTTGGCAGGATACCTCTTCCCTGCCTGGCAGAGGTACAACTGGTTGGTTTTCCCATAAAAGTGGAATTTGATCTCACGCAGCACAAGGAACCGACTCACATTGAAGGACTTACCTGGGACGAAGAATACCTTATCCCGACAGGCACATTTAATCGGGATGAGGATGACAATCCGGCACCGGTAGTTGACCTGGGTGGGATCATCATTGCTCAACGCATGCTGCTCAATAACTATACGAATGGTGTAACCTACCTAGTTACCGTGCGCACATATGGGATAGACCTGGATGTGGTCCTGCCGCTTTGTCTTTTGAAGGATCCGCCAAAGGTTGGCCAGGTAATTTTTGGACGATTCCTGGTTTCGGGTAGGATCAAGGCTTTGAAATACCCATTCAGGTATACAAAGCCCGAAAGTCAGTACCAACCCCTAAGCCAGGTCAAGTTTCAGGTTCGCCCCAGCCTAGCTGCCCGGCGGGCAGCTGCTAAGCTTCAATATTCCGATATGCTCAACCCGCAATTTTGGCCACCATACGCCCGCCAACCCCGCTCAATCGCCATTCGTGATCTAAATGGGCAGCTGCTTGGTTTTCTCGCACCAGAAACATCAGATTCTGTAATGCAATTAGTTAATGAAGGGATGACACCCAAGTTATGGGTTGTAGACAGGCACACACGCATGGTCGATGATTCAGAAAACTTTGAATTGACCATCCAGTTAGCCACCCCTCCAAAAACAAAAGGAATGCGGAATAAAAACGGATAAGGATATAATTCCTTCATTCCAATTAGGAGTTCTAATTCTGAAAGAGGTTGGTCATGATGAATATTCAATTTAGGCCTGCAGAACCTGACCGAGACTTTGCGACCCTGGCTGAGTGGTTCAACGTCACTGAAGGTTCACCTAATTCAAATACTAAAGACAGCCTGGTTAAATACTACAACGATTCCAGGGATCGCACAGTCCAGGCTGTGGCAGAGGACGAGCATGGCGTTTTGTTGGGTTTTTATTGGGGCAGGTATGAACCAAGCAATCCTCAAAGAGCGTACTTTGATCTGCTTGTTGCCCCACAATACCGCGGGCGGGGCATTGGGCGGCACCTCTACAAGACGATGTTGGATGACCTAAGCAAGTTTAAGATCCAGGCACTACGGGTCCGCGTTCTTGATAGCAGCCCGGTTGGCCTGACATTTATCAGGAAGTTGGGTTACTCATTAGTCAACCAGAGTATTGCCATGTCCTTGGACCTGGATACCTTTGATTTTTCCCAGTACGATCCATTAATTGTCCGTCTTGAAGCTGAGGGATACAAATTCACTTCCATGGCTGAATTGGGAGATACCGAGGAGGCGCGACGCAAGGAGTTTTATCTCAACAATATCTCCACCATTGAGACCCCTGGCTCGGATGGTGAGCCAGGCTGGCTATCATTCGAGGAGTTCAACCAGGGAGTATGTTCATCCTCATGGTATCTTCCTGAAGGCCAGATGATCGTGGTGGATACGCACAATGGTGAATTTGTTGCCATGAGCGCAATCACCCGTTTTGAGGGCTCCAGTTCAGCTTACAACCTGCACACTGGGGTGTTAAAAGCCTACCGCGGACGCAAACTTGCCCAGGCGGTAAAAGTAACCGCCCTCCGCTTTGCCAGAGATGTACTCCAGGTACAGCGGGTAGATACCCACCACAATTTTCAGAACGACCCGATGATCGCCATTGATAAGAAGTTTGGATATAAACAAACCCAGGCTGTATTTACTTTCGAAAAACGGTTATGCTGAAACGAATCTTCTGCGTTCGCCAAAGATACACAAGTTAATTCTTCTGCTGCAGCAGGTTGGTCAATTAATCAAGATCTTTTAGCAAGTTCCGCGAGTTTTCCACATAAGCCAGGCTTTGGTGGCGGAAATAGGTGTTGTACAGGTTCGCATAATAACCATTCTTACTCAAAAGCGTATCATGGTTGCCTTCTTCAATGATTTTGCCAGATTCCACCACGATGATGCGGTCAGCCGACTGCACGGTGGATAAGCGGTGAGCAATCAGGATACTGGTCGCATTTTTGAGGATCAGCTTTAATGCTGCCTGGATTTGTTTTTCAGTGAAGGGGTCAATGCTGGCTGTCGCTTCATCTAAAATAAATATCGCCGGCTTTTGCACAAGGACCCGCATTAAAGCAACCAGCTGTCGCTGTCCCATGGAAAGTCGCGCTCCCCTCTCACCGACCTCTGTATCAAGGCCTGACGGCAAAGTGCGCAACCACTCGCCATCCCCGATCTGGTTAGCCAGGCTTTGGATCTCTTCCAGGCTGCAATCGCAGTTGGCATAGCGAATATTTTCCATTACTGTACCCGAAAAGAGGAATGGCACCTGGGTGACAATGCCCATGTTCCTGCGCAGCATCTCCAGGTTCAAGCTGCGGATGTCATGGTCATCAATTAACAGCTCTCCCTCCTGGAATTCATAAAAGCGGGTGATCAGTCGGGCAATGGACGTTTTACCAGCCCCGGTATGCCCGACAACCGCCAGACTCTCCCCGGCAGGAACATGCAAATTGAGATCATCCAGGATAAGATCGGTGTCGGGAGAATACCTGAAATTGAGATGCCTGAAATCCACCTTGCCAGTAAGTTTCTCCAGGTGAACATCACCTGTTTGTTTAACAGAATGCTCTGCATCAACCAGGGCAAATACGCGTTCCGCTGCTGAAAGCCCGGTTTGCACATTCGTCCAGTAAGACGTGATATTCAGAATAGGCATCATGAACCGCTCAACACTCAGAAGGAACAGGTACCACGCTCCGGCCGTGATCAAACCGTTTTCCACAGACCCGGACCCATAGTAGACAAGCACCCCCGTCATGATGCCGCCGATTGTACGCATGATCGGGAACATGATAGAGAGGACCAAACCCCTTCGAACATTAACCTGGTAACTTGCCTGGTTGGATTCGGCAAATGTATTAAAGATGCTGCCTTCCTGCCTGAAATTCTTGGCGATCACGATACCGCTGACGGTTTCTTTGATCGTCGAATTGACATTAGCCATTGCCCGCATGCCCTGGCGGGTGATCTTGCGCGCAAACCTACGGTAAAAGATCATAAATATGACAATGACCGGTATCATTGTAAACAGGATCAGTGATAGCCGCCAATCGATGGACAACAACATCGCGGCAACTATGATCGACTGAAGGAATTGCGAGATAACCTGGGCAGTCATGGAGATCAGGCTGCCAAAATCCCGCGTATCAGTTGTGATGCGCGATACGATCTTGCCGGACTGGAAGAGATCATGAAAAGAGAGGTCCTGCTGGGTTGAAGCTCTGAACGCATCAGTAGCAAGGCGCAACACCAAACTTGAAATGATGCGTATCATGATCTTTTGCTGCGCAAAATTTAACAGGTATCCAATTATTCCCATCAACAGGATAAGACCGGACAACAAAAGCACGAAAGTCCCCGGGTCTGCAAAAGAGTTGATGTCATCCAGGATCTTAGATACCACCCAGTTAGGAGCTGTCTCCATGCCAGCTTTCAGGATAATGATCAGTGTTACAACGATAAGTTTGAGCAGAAATGGCCTGGCATAAGCCATGATGCGCTTGAACAGAAAACTGTTCGAGTATTGACGATCATATTTTTCTGCTGCCAGTCCGCTATAAAATCCCATAATTCTCCCTGGATCTACTCACTGAATATCCTGCGGTATGCATCAGAACTCTCCATTAGAGCTTCATGTGTGCCAATTGCATTGATCCTGCCCTGCTTAAGCACAATGATCAGGTCAGCCCAGCGGATCTGGGAAAGACGATGAGTGATCAGGAAGGTGGTCCTGCCTTTGGCGGCATTATAGATCGCCTTTTGGATGTGATCTTCAGTGGCACTGTCGATCGCACTCGTGGAATCATCCAGGATCAGGATACTGGGATTGGTCAGGAACGCCCGGGCGATCGCGATGCGCTGCCTTTGACCACCAGAAAGGGTTACCCCACGTTCGCCCACGATGGTCTCGTAACCATTTTCTAAAGCCGATATGAACTCATGCGCCTGGGCATTCTTTGCAGCTCTTTCTATCTCTTCCTGTGTAGCATCAGGCTTTCCAAAGGCTATGTTTTCAGCAATCGAGGTGGAAAAAAGGAATATGTCCTGTTCAATGATCGAAATATGATTGCGCAAGGTGTCCAGGTACCAGTCCCGCACGTCGATGCCATCGATCAGCACCTGGCCGCTGCTCACATCATAGGTCCGATTGATCAAACGGATAAGGGAAGTCTTTCCTGAACCGGTCTGTCCTACAATAGCAATCGTTTGCCCTGAGCTGATCTCAAATGAGATATCACTTAAAGTAGGTTCCTGGTTTTCATAAGCAAACGTCACATTTTTGAATGTCACATCGCCTTTCATTGCTTGTTGGTAACCTTCCAGGTTCTGATCGAGGTTATCCTCACGGTTGATCAGTTCAAGAATGCGCCTGGCACTGGATAAACCAAGCGAGATCTGGGAGTACGAGAAAATGGATACATTGGTAGGAAAACCTAACATTGCTAAAGCACTAAAGTAAGTGATCACGTCACCCAGGCTGATCGCACCCTGGTTGTACAGTACCAGGCTGTGGAACAACCCGGCAGCCATGGCAATCGCCAGCAATAAAAGAGGGATGAAACTGGCCTCAATATCACCCTGCCTGAGAATTGCATTCCGGTAACCCTGTGCATTGTGCTCAAAATTGCTGATCTCCTGGTCTTCCTGGGCAAAGGCTTTCACGGTTTCAATGCCATCGACAGCTTCAGCCAACCTGGAGTTAAGGTAACCAAAGTTCTTCCTGACAGCAGTGGTCGCCGGTTTAAGAACCCGCAAGTAATGCCAGATCGCCAGGCTGTAAAGGATGATAAAAGCCAGTGGAGTTAAAATCAACGCCGGGTGAAGGGCTGGTCCAACAAAAAGGGGGATGAACAAAAAATTGATCGAACCAAATACCATGTTGACGCCAGGGCTGAATAAATAATTCACCTCGCGCACGTCATTGGTCGCCCGCGCCATCAACTCTCCAATTGACTGTCGGGCATGAAAAGTCATACTCTTGCCCAGCAGGCTGATGTATAACTCCTCCCTGACATTCCTTTCCAGGGACTGCGCTGAGATCTCAAAACCAAAATTTCGTGCGAATTGGATCACACCCCTGATCAATTGGGTGATGAGGATTATGACTGCGATCTGCAGGATCCTCTGCATGTTAAAAGATCCTTCTTGCAGGATGTTAAAAGCCTCACCAAAATAGATCGCCGGGATCGAAGCCAAAGCCGCATTTCCGATCGCCCCCAGAATTGCCATTAAAAGGAAATGCCACTGGCGAATGGCATGGGAGAATAACCAGCGAACCGGTCCCTTGCGATTGGTTCGATAGCGCGTATCAATACTATATTCAGTTGGAATAGCAGGTAAATCGAACGCCATGATATCCAAATAACTCGTAATTTAAGTAACAGGATTGTATCATTGATAAGGTAAAAGCATAGTTTTTATCAAAAAATGAGGCTAATTAAGCCAAAGCTTGACTAAATTAAAACCTAAATCCGGAAGTTGACTTTTTTTATGGAAAATTCTTACGTAATACAATGTAACCTATTGCAAAGGTAACAAACCAACCATCAAACAGCTTATTTTGATTAATACTGGCAGTCTATGGCCTGATTATCAGGTAATCAGCCGGCACCCAACCTGTTCTTTGTTTATCATCCCTGACCAGTATCCATTCGCGTCCATTGACAGTATCCCGATCAAGCAGGATGGCTACTGACGCACCGTTCGGAAGCCAGGTAATTATCTCACCTGCAGGAATTTCACGCAGGTAGGTGCCCGCTCCGGCTGCGCTGGCAACATATGCGGTTACTGGTGTTGGTGTCGGGGTCATAGTTGGGGTCAATGTCTGTGTGGGTGTTGGGGTAAGGGTAGGGCTGAGTGTGGGGGTAAGGGTTCGTGTACTAGCGGTTGTCGGGCTGGAGCCGGGTGTATGCGATGCAGTTGCAGTGAAGGTTGGGGTGAAAGTCGGTGGAAAGAGCGGGTCCAGTTTGGTTGTAGGAACGACGATCACCTGGATGGCAATGGCTTTCTGGAGACGCGTGGCAATTGACTTTTGAAGATCAACAATATCCTGGTGGGTGGGCTGGCTGGATGTCCGAATAGTGATATCCAGATTCATGATCGCATGACTGTCATCAATGGCAATCTCGACCAATTGCGTATCAGGAATTGCGTTTAATTCAGAGATGACAGCTGTACGCACCTGCTGTAACTCCCGGGCGTCGTTTACTATGCTCATTGTCAGGATTGTCAGAGGTACAGCCGTTAGTAATACCAGCAGTCCGGCAATAAACAGGCTGCGAGGTACGCGATGTTGCGAATTCTTTACCCGGTTGGGACGAAAACCCAAAGCCAGGAACACAAGAATACCTGCAAATGAGATCGTCACCAGGTTGGTAATGAATAATAGACTGGCGCCCAGGATCACATTGGGGTTTCCCATTGATATCCCGATGCCAACCGTACAAACAGGTGGCATCAGGGCAGTGGCAATCGCAACACCTGGTAGTGTGGCAGACAGCCTTGGTTGCGCAAGGGCATAAGCTGCCGCTGCCCCACCAGCCAGGGCAATCAACAGATCCAATGGGTTGGGTCGCGTACGGATCATAACCTCATGTGGCAGCTGTGCCAGGTAACCAAAGGGTAAAATGCGTGCAATCCAGCCCCAAAGCATGGATAACAGCAAAGCAAGGACAACACCTTCGATCAGTGCAACACCTGCCTTGCGGAACATGCGATCTTTACCCCCAACAGTAGCCAGCGAAATTCCCAGGATAGGTGACATCAGCGGGGCGACCAGCATTGCCCCAATGATGACTGCGGGGGAATCAGTGACCAGACCAAAGGTGGCAATACTGCATGACAAAACCACCATCAGGAAGTAATCAAAACCGGGGGAGGATGCACCCTCCAGTTCAGAGAAGACCAGGTTGCGCCGCTCAGGAGTTAGAGTTTCAAATGAGTTCCGGATCTTCTTTAAAGAATTTAACATCGATAAATTACCTGATCAGTCCCGGATTAAAAGAAGCAGTTGTCGCTTGATGCTTCCCCTATTAGGACAATCCCAATATTCTCCCCGTTTCCAGGTCGATGTCAATGTCATAATATGCCGGCCTGGTTGGCAGACCGGGCATGGTGCTCATCGTTCCCAGCAGTGGGTAAAGGAAGCCTGCCCCGATCGAAGCGCTTACATCCCGGATGGGCACCCTGAAACCAGTGGGCACGCCTTTCAAGGCGGCATCATGGCTCAGGCTGAGGTGCGTCTTGGCCATACAGATGGGCAGCTTGTCATACCCCAATCGGGTATATTCAGCTATGCGCTCCTCCGCCAGAGGATTGTAATCCACCCCATCCGCTCCATACACCTCTCGGGCAATGATCTCGATCTTCTCTTTGATCGGGAGAGCCAGTTCATACAGGAACTTGAATTGTGATGGCTGGTCAGCAGCTTTCATCACCGCCTTGCCCAACTCGACTGCTCCTGCTCCCCCTTGCATGTAATTCTCACATACCACCGCATCCACCACCCCGTCCTCCTCGATGGCAACCTTTCGGATCAGCTCCAATTCAGCTGTTGTATCGGTCGGGAAGCGGTTGATGGCAACAACGACTGGTACGCCAAAGCGCCTGGCGATCCTGATATGCGCCAGCATGTTGGCAGCTCCCCTGGCAAGCAATTCGAGGTCCTCATCGACATACTCCGGTGCCAGCGGAGCACCCGCAGTGACCTTGGGTCCACCGCCATGCATCTTGAGCGCACGAACGGTGGCAACCAGCACCACCGCATTAGGCACGCGACCGGAGTAGCGGCATTTGATGTCAAAGAACTTTTCCATGCCCATATCCGAACCAAAGCCAGATTCGGTGACCACGTAATCAGCCAGTTTGAGCGCGATGCGGTCTGCGATGATCGAACTATTGCCATGAGCGATATTGGCAAAGGGACCGGCATGCACAAAAACAGGCGTCCCTTCGAGGGTCTGCATCAGGTTGGGTTTGATGGTGTCCTTCATCAGGACGGTCAGCGCTCCGGCACACCCGAGATCATCCGCGGTGATGGATTCACCTTGCCGGCTGACACCGATGACGATGCGCCCGATGCGTTCGCGCATATCCGCCAGGCTGGTGGTCAGCGCCAGGATGGCCATCAGTTCGCTGGCAACAGTGATATAAAAGTTGGTCTTGATCTCAAAGTTCTTCTCGTCAGGTCCCTGTCCAATGGTGATGCCACGTAGCATGCGGTCGTTTAGGTCCAGTCCCCGCCGCCATGTGACAGTGGCCGGGTCGATATCCAGGCGCGCAAACCGGCTGCGTTCTTCAGGGGATAGCATCTCGGGATCGTCAGTTGTGATGCCTAATTTTCGCAGACGGCCTTGCATGCCCACTGCAAAATGACGTTTGCCTTTTTTATCGGTCGGGCAGAGACGATCAAACAATGCCTTATCGGATTGGGTTGACTCATGGAACATGCGCGTATCAATGGCAGCCGCCAGCAGGTTGTTGGCTGCACTGATGGCGTGAATATCACCGGTCAGATGCAGGTTGAACTCCTCCATCGGGATAACCTGGGAGTAGCCACCACCTGCTGCACCGCCCTTAATGCCAAAGGTTGGCCCCTGGGATGGCTGGCGGATGCAGGTGATCACTCTTTGGCCAAGGTGCGCACCTAGTGCCTGGCTGAGGCCAACTGTGGTGGTGGTTTTACCCTCGCCAAGCGGGGTAGGAGTAATGGCAGTGACATCAATATACTTGCCATCGGGTACATTCACAAGACGATCAAGCACATCCAGCTTAACCTTAGCCTTGTGCTCGCCATAAAGCTCCAGCTCTGATGGTAACAAACCCATCTCTTCTGCCACCTGGCTGATTGGTTTCAATGTGGCTGCCTGGGCGATGTCAATATCCGCTGGCACAGGTGAAAGGGGTTGTAAGGGGGTGGGGATGAAACGGCGCAGGCCGGGTTTGGTCTTGATGCTGTGCATGGGTCACTCCTTTAAGTTGGTTTGATAGAGCATATAAATAAAATCATATCATCTTTTTAGGATGCAATGGCTTTCTTTCGAAAATATTGGAGACGAATTGTAGTAATTAGATACTGAATTCCCCTTGCAATCCGGAAACACTATCTGGGGCGATCCAGGCATGATACCGACCAGGCTCGACTCCTTTGGTGCCATCTGAGCGGGTGAAGGCAAGCGTCTCTTCGTTCAATGTAAAGGACACCCGCTGACTTTCCCCAGGCTGAAGGGCAACTCGCTGGAAACCTTTCAACTCGCGGATGGGACGTACCAGTGAACCCACCAGGTCCCGCACATACAATTGAGCCAGCTCACTACCAGGATTTGCACCGGTGTTGGTCACCACCGCTAAATCCTTAAGTTCATAATTTTCTAAACCAGACCTCATTCAAAATCTAGCTTCGTAAAAATAAATAAAGACCGCTGCCCATAAAAATGGCAGCGGTCGTAAAAAACCTTGAAGAAAAATTTATTGAATCTCAGTCCAGGTCGTGATGGTCGGGTACACAACAATTGATGCCGGATCAGTTTTCTCGGCATAGGTCACGAACATTTCCACCGTCCTGACGCTGTCCTCTCCGATAGACTCCAGGTAGGCATTGCCGCCCCCGATCACGTCTCCATTCGCATCTAGCAGGAGCACATAAACGATCCCCTCGCTCAATCCCTTGGTATAGGTATTCCTGATGTCCAATGTAATGGATGACCAGAATTCGTCGTAGTTAAATGTGAAGTTCTCAGTGATGTATGGTGAGTTTGGCAGTTCATGCTCAGCGAATTCACCTGGCATGATGATCAGGTCCACTGCATCCGGGCTGGATGTGGAAGGTACATAGGTCGCACCTGGTGAAAAGCCCAGGGTCTCACCAGGAAAAATATAATGAATCTTCCCCGAATCAACCGCGCAGACATTCCCTTCAGGGTCATAAACGGTTAACATGTACTGGGTATCCTTGAGTAACTTATCGGTGACATTTGTCAGAAATGCCCCACCACCGATCTCAGTTCCATTCTGAACAAATCCCCATTCACCAACCTCAATATTGTTCCACCAATCGCCATCTTCATAAGTGGTCGACCAGGAATACAGCATCGGGTAGAACTCAACACTGACAGGCTCTCCATCGATGGTCGAAAAGGCACTTACGCCAACCTGGTCTTCACTGGGGATGAAATCTGCGTATGAATAACCACCACCAAGGATCTCGCCGCTTGCATCCAACGCGATCGCACTGACCCGCACATCCATATAGGTTATGTCATCATTGTTCACGATCACCCCGGTCAGGTACTTCCAGCCATCATCATCATAGTACTTGGCATTCTTGTACGAGAATGGATTGACATACCCGGACGTGGATTCCTTTGACTCAATGATCCAATCCACCTCGAACATGTGGGCTGTTTCACCTTCATCCAGGTACATCTCGTTGACCATCCCTATCTTTTCGCCCGGAGCAAGGAAAGCTATGGTTGTTGTGTCATTCTCCAACTGGTTGCCACTGCTGTCATAGACATGGATGGTATATTCGATATCGTGCATCACATTATCGGGATCGTCATTTCTGAAGTAAATAAATGTCGAGAGGCTCGTATCATCCTGGATATATGCCTGTTTTGCTAAAAGGCTCAATCCACCTTCAGTCTTGCTCACCATGTCCGCATCCGGCTGAGATTGTTCTATTGCTTCAGTCGTTTCCTGTGTAGGAATTATTACTGAAGGCTCCTCAATCGGAGGAACAGGGGTTGCAGTCGGGTCACCTCTCTTGGAAAGGCTGCAAGCCATGCCGACAGCAAGGACAAATATCATGGAAATCAGGATGATGGTGATAGGCTTTTTAGACATGTTTTGCTCCTTAAAAATAATTGATACATCGTTGAATGTAGACCACCAGGATGATCGTAGTTGGTTTGGTGATCGACTTTAATTATAATCACATGTGGGCACTGGAAACAACCTCGTAGGCATCTTCATCAATTTCACAACATTATAAATGAAATACACCATCCGTACCGGCTAACTGGTAACTTATGATTATCATTTCTTCGTCATCCTCAGCTTGCGAATGATCTGGCACCTTTTCTACCAGGTTCTCCTTTATTTCTCAGGAGTAAGTAGTTATAAACGGACTTCTGTCAAATATTAGTAGACAGAAATTTATTAAACGTGAGAGCTTGGCTCATTCAATTACTACATGGAATAATTGCATCTTAAACAAAACAGCACATGATGTCATGTGCCATTTCCACATTCCTGTGGGGCGGGAGGGGGTCGAACCCTCACGATGTCACCATCGAAGGATTTTAAGTCCTTTGCGTCTGCCTATTCCGCCACCGCCCCATGGATGCGCTGAAAAAGATTTTACCACAAACAACAAAATCCAAATCCACTTTTTGGTCCCAGTTACTGCCATTTATGGTTGGACGATTATAATTAGCGCCATGCAATTAACCCTCTTGAACTGGTTCCTGGCGATCCTGCCTGTTTTGGTGGTGATCGTTTTAATGATGGTTTTTAAATGGTCCGGCAGCAAGGCAGGGGTTGCCGGGCTGATCACCGGGATAACCATCGCCATGCTGATATATGGCACTGACCTGACTGTGGTCTCCTATTCTGTGGTCAAAGCCGTCCTTTTGGCACTGGATGTCTTACTGGTTGTGTGGACTGCCCTGCTGCTGTACAACATTGCCAATGAAGCCGGCGCCATTCGCATGATCGGTGAGCAACTCCCCAATCTCACCTCGGATCGCGTAATGCAGACCATCCTCATCGGCTGGTTGCTGGTCACATTTTTACAGGGTATGGGTGGCTTCGGAGTACCCATTGCAATCTGTGCGCCTATTTTGGTTGGTATGGGGTTTGCTCCCGTCCAGTCGGTGGTGATGGCTGCCATCGGGCATGCCTGGGCTGTCAATTTTGGCACCCTGGCATCCGCTTTCCAGGCTCTATTGGCAGTGACCGGGTTGCCGGGTGAGCTGCTGGCACCAACCACAGCCTTCCTCCTGGGTGCCTGCAGTTACTTCTGCGGAGCGATCATTGTGACCGTCGGTACTGGTTGGAAAGGCCTGAAACACGCCATACCTGCACTGCTTATCCTGGGAACAGTTATGAGTGTTGTCCAGTATGTCCTGGCCACCAACCGGCTTTGGACTTTAGGCACAACCGGCGCTGGTATTGCCGGTCTTTTGGTCAGCTTGCTGGTGCTCAAACTCCCCATGTATCGGGACAAAAAACCTGTGACATCAACAGAAGAGCCGCCAGAGACCCGGGCTGCCAGGGTCAAGCCTAAAGATTTCCTGTTAAGCATGTCAGCCTACTTGCTCCTCGTCATCCTGGGCTTCAGCATCAACATGATCCCACCGCTCAAGCAATTCCTTTCCCAGGTAAAACTTTCCCTCACCTTTCCCGAACTGGTCACCTCGCATGGCTGGCTGACCGCAGCTGGTCCCGGGCGGGTGATATCTGTCTTCAGCCATCCCGGGATTATCCTGCTCTACACCTGCGCGATTGCCTACCTGATCTACCTGAAAACCGGCCTTATCAAGAAAGGTGCGCTCAAACGCATTTTCAATGGAGTCAAGAAGAGTGGTGTCAACGCCTCGCTGGGCGTGATCACCCTGGTCAGCCTGGCCAGCATCATGTCGCATGCCGGGATGAACTCCATGCTTGCCCGGGGATTGAGCGAGACGATCAGCCGCTCTTTCTATCCCGCCGTCTCACCGCTCATCGGTGCAATGGGTGCATTTATCACCGGATCAAATAACAATTCAAATATCCTTTTTGCTGTGATGCAGATGGATGCCGCCGAACTCCTGCAATTGCCAGTCCCCGTTATCCTGGCTGCCCAAACCGCAGGCGGTTCAATCGGCAGCATCATGTCACCCGGGAAGGTCATTGTGGGCTGCAGCACGGTTGGTCTGACTGGCAGGGAAGGCGAGGCGATCCGGCGTATCATGTTCCTGGGTTTAATTCCCATATCTGTGATTGCCATCCTGGCAACGATTTTTGCGCTGGTCATGGGGTAGCGATGAAAAAAAATAATGCCTTCCTGACCAGACTCCAATCTCCTCACACCTACCTGGCTATCTTCCTCCTGAACCTGGCTCTGCCTTTCATACTTTACGCCGGATTATCACAGGGCATCAGTTGGTTAAGCATCCTCAGTGGATGTATCCTCCTGCTCACATGGCTTCTACTATTGATCCTCAAGTAAAACGCAGGTTTCTGTCCAAGCTCCCATTGCTGCTTGGGATGATCTTCCTGCTTTTTGCGGCCATTTTTCTCTACTGGCGGCTCATTCCAGCCAGGACCGAACAGGCTGAACTGAACCTGCCTGCTGGTGTGCTTCCTGCCAGTCCTGAAGGCAAGCCAATATCCCTGGAAAATGACCTTGAACTGTGCTTGTCCTACCCCAGCCAGGTCCGCGCTGGTGAAAAAGCTGTCCTGGTCCTGGATGTCACCCCAAAGGCATCACCTGGAAAAGGTGATACTTCAGCAAGCCACAGGTCATTGGCAGTTGAATTATCAATTCGCGACATGCAATTGACACCTCACGGCATGGTGATGAGCGCCTATGATCCCCTTCAGACCAAGTCATTCGCCTGGGAGCTAAAGTCGCTAGTCCAGGGAGTGCGCAACGGCAGCCTGTGGATTTCCATGCTTTTTACAAATAGGGGAGGTCAACAAGTTGAAGTGGCACTGGCGGAATGGGATATTCAGATCGAAGTGATCCGACTTTGGGGCATGAATTCGACCACTGTGACCTGGTTGGCCATGCTGGCATTGTTATCCTGGGGCGGCATGATGGCGCTTGGTGTAAAATTGGAGCAGGACCTGAAGATGCGATCACCCTCCAACTTGAAGAGTCCTGCTGATAAAAATAATTAAGGAAAATGGTGTAATATGCCATCAAAAAACTACCGATTACTGCCCAAGTTATTCAAACAAGTGCCTGTGGAGACTGTTTCTCCACTTCCGGGTGTCTATATCCGCGGCATTGCCCTCGATTCGCGGGAAGTCCGTCCTGGCGATCTGTTTGTCGCCTTGAGCGGCGGTATAACTGATGGTCACCGCTTCATTCCACAGGCGATCCGTAATGGCGCTGTTGCAATTTTGGGCGATCATGGCGATGTGAACACCACGGTGCCTTACATCCAGGTCAAAGACAGCACACGCCGTGCCATGGCATACCTGGCAGCTGCATTGCACGGCTTTCCCGCCCACAAAATGACCATGATCGGTGTCACTGGCACCGATGGCAAGACCACCACCACTATGATGATCCATCGCATCCTGGTCGATGCCGGTATCAAAACAGGCATGATCTCGACGGTCAGTGCAGTCATCGGTGGCGAAGAGCGCGACACCGGGTTCCATGTGACCACCCCCGAATCGCCTGCCATCCAATCCTACCTGGCAGACATGGTCACCGCTGGTGTGACTCACGTGGTTCTTGAGACCACCTCGCACGGCCTGGCACAGGAACGCGTCACAGGCTGTGAATATGACCTGGGTGTCGTCACCAATGTGACCCACGAACACCTCGATTACCACGGTACCTATGAAGCCTACCTGCAGGCCAAGGGGCGGCTTTTTGAAATGCTTTCGCAAACACCCCGCAAACAAACCGGCAACTTTCGTGCTGCCATTCTCAATAAGGACGACCAGTCATATCCCTACATGAAGCGAGTTTCCCCACCCGGCTTCATCAGCTACAGCATGGTGAACGAAGCGGACATCTGGGCAGATCATATTGTCAACACGCCTGAAGAATTGCGTTTCACCTGCCATTTTGGTGACAAATCTGTTCCTGTGAAAACAAAAATGATCGGCATGTTCAACGTGTCCAACGCACTGGCAGCCATTGCTGCAACTGTCCTGTGCCTGGGTTTGCCCATCGAAGGCGCGGTCAAGGTCCTGGGTGAGATGGCTGGCGTGCCCGGCAGGATGGAACGCATCAACCTCGGGCAGAGTTTTACGGCCATCGTCGATTTTGCCCATACCCCTAATGCCCTGCAGCGCGCACTCGAGACTGTGCGAAGCCTGACCCAAGGTCGGGTGATCGCAGTTTTCGGCTCCGCCGGCCTGCGCGACCGCGAAAAGCGCCGCATGATGCCCAAAGTTTCGATTGCAAATGCCGACCTGAGCATATTCACCGCTGAAGACCCCCGCACAGAGTCACCAAATGACATCCTGGCTGACATGGCAGGGGCTGCCGTGGAGGCGGGCGGCATCGAAGGCAAAACCTTTTGGCGCGTCCCGGACCGCGGTGAAGCCATCCGGCTGGCCTGCCAGCTTGCTCAACCAGGCGACCTGGTCATTGCCTGTGGCAAGGGGCATGAGCAGTCCATGTGCTTTGACACCACAGAATACCTGTGGGATGACCGCGTAGCCGTGCGGTCGGCTTTAGCCGATCTGATGGGTGTGCCCGGTCCTGAAATGCCCTATTTGCCGACCAGGATGAGTTAAAACAAAAGGAGCTGCCTAAAATAAGCAGCTCCATCCTTTTACACCCGAATATTATCTTCGACTTCCACGGTTGCCATCGCGGCTGCCACCACTTCGACCGCCACTTCGGCTGTCGCGCCCCCCGCTGCGGCCTCCGCCATTGCCGCTTGAGCGGCTGCGGTTCTTGTTGTCGTGTTCACGCGCCTCTTCAGCGGTCCAGCCTTCTAGCAGTGCCTGTCGGCTAAGGCGAATCTTGCCGTCCGGGCTGATGTCGGTGACCATCACGGTCAGTTCATCGCCCAGGTTCACCACGTCTTCCACCTTCTCAACCCGCTCACTGGCCAGTTGTGAAATGTGCACCAGGCCGTCCACACCGGGCAGAATCTCAATGAATGCACCAAAATCCGCCACCCGCACGCATTTGCCGGTATAAATACGGCCGATCTCGGGTGTCTCGGTCAGGGCAAGGATGCGATCCCTGGCTTCCTGGTATCCCACGCCGTCAATAGCCGCAATGTAAACCGTACCATCGTCATCAATGTCGATCTTGGTCTTGGTCTCTTCCTGCAGTGCACGGATGTTCTTGCCGCCGGGTCCGATGATCGCGCCGATCTTGTCAATCGGTACTTTCACGACTTCGATCCGTGGTGCATGGGATTTCAGGTCCGAATTGGGTTCAGGGATGACTGCCAGCATCTGTTCAAGAATGTTCAGGCGTGCGATCCTGGCATGTTCCAGTGCCTCCGCCATGATGGCGGTCGTGATGCCGCTGATCTTGATGTCCATCTGCAAGGCGGTGATGCCTTCCTTAGTCCCGGTGACTTTGAAATCCATGTCGCCCAGGTGATCCTCGGTGCCGAGGATATCGGTCAGGATGACGTATTTATCGCCTTCCATAATCAGGCCCATTGCCACACCCGAAACTGGCGCACTGATCGGCACACCAGTATCCATCAGTGCCAGGGTGGAACCGCACACGGATGCCATGGATGAGGAGCCATTGGAGCTCATCACCTCAGACACCAGGCGCAGGGTGTAGGGGAATACTTTTTCATCCGGCAAAACCGGCACCAGGGCACGTTCTGCCAGGGCACCATGCCCGATCTCACGGCGGGATTGCCCGCCAACACGCTTGACCTCACCGGTGCAGTAGCCCGGGAAGTTGTAATGGTGCATGTAGCGTTTTGATTCGTTCTGGATCAGGTTGTCCAGTTCCTGGGCTTCCTTGGGGGTACCAAGGGTCGCCAGGGTCAGCACCTGTGTTTCACCGCGTGTGAACAATCCGGAGCCATGTGCTCGCGGGCTGATGTTAACCTCGCAGGTGATCTCGCGGATCTGGGCAGGTACGCGGTTGTCAGGGCGTTTGTTGTCGTAAAGAATGCGGTCACGCACGATCTTCTTCTCAGCTTCATCAAATGCGGCAGCCAGGGCTGCTTTATGGGCAGGATCTTCTTCTGTGCCCAATGTCATCTCGCTCAGGAATGCATCCTTAAGTAGTCGGATACCGCCATACAGACCTTCCTTGGTATAAGGCTGGTCCATGATGGCGACCAGGCGTTCCTTGATCTGTTCTTCAGTAGTCTGGATGAGGGTCTGGTCCTGTACACTGACTTCGACTTCCTTTTTGGCTTTACCGACTTCTTTGGCCATATTGATCTGCATGTCAATGACCGGTTGGATGCTGCGATGTGCCAGTTCGAGTGCTTCGACCATTAAGGCTTCAGATACTTCGTAAGCGCCACTTTCAACCATCAAAATGGCTTCACGTGTCCCCGCAACGCGCAGGTCCAGGTCAGAGACTTCCATCTCCTGGAATGAGGGGTTTACAACCAACTTGCCATCTACATATGCGATGCGCACTGCCCCCACCGGTCCTCCCCAGGGGATATCGGAGATCATTAATGCAGCGGAGGCTGCATTGATCGCCAGGATATCCAGCGGGTTCTCGGTATCAGCGGAGAGCGACATCAACACAACCTGCACTTCGTTGCGCATGCCCTCCTGGAAGAGGGGGCGTAGTGGGCGGTCGGTTAAGCGTGCTGTGAGGGTTGCTTCCGTGCTGGGTCTGCCTTCACGGCGGAAGAAAGACCCGGGGATGCGCCCGCCGGCATACATGCGTTCTTCATATTCCACACTGAGTGGGAAGAAGTCGATGCCTTCGCGCACGCCACCCATCGTGGCAGCCGCAAAGATAATGCTGTCACCCTGTCGAAGGGTAACTGAACCACCAGCCTGTTGGGCAAGGCGACCGGTTTCAAAGGTCAGTTCCTTATCCCCAAGCATGGTTTTGAATAATTTAGCTTCTGGTTTCATTTTAATGTTCCTTTTCTTTGGCGCCCACCAGTGCAGGAACTGAAAATCAGCCGCGTCTGCGACGTGATCAATTTTCAATGCCCGACTGGCAGGCTATTAATTTTAATATGCAAAATCCGCAGAAACATCCAATCCTGGTTTAAGGTTCTGTTACAGGCAGGTCTTCTGCGGTGATCCCCTTATCACGCTTGAAAACAGTTACTTCTTGCGGATAGCGAGGCTTTCGGTCAGGGTAAGAAAACGGGCGTAATCTTTCTGGCGCAAGTAAGCCAACAATCGGCGGCGTTGCCCAACCAGCTTTAATAAGCCCCGGCGGGAACTCTCATCGTGTTTGTTGATCTTCAGGTGCTCGGTAAGTTGTTGAATACGCTTGGTCAATATGGCTACCTGGACCTCAGGTGAGCCTGTATCACCGGTATGGCGCTCGTATTTCTTAATGATCTCTGACTTTTCTTCTAATGTTAAAGACATGACGTCTGCTCCTAAAAAATAATTTATGCAGGTCTCCTGGCATCAAGTCCTTGCGAACCGAATACCGGACCAGTCACAGAATAAATATTATACCAGACAATCCGTTGGATGCAAGATAAGCATTTGTGCAGACAGGAAAATAATTTCACAGGAGTGCCAGAAGGACTGGAACCGGTGATGAGCCAGCAGATGGTATCCACTCCAATCACCGAGCTGGACTGCGATTTTGTCCAGAAGGATGGGCGGAACGAACTTTATTTTAGCATCCAAATGAGGAGAGG